>Ga0123342_1000090_pt1 | contig 102899 bp, 47 predicted proteins | sample Turbeawhitnodule_FD_89960 | JGI IMG/M metagenome (GOLD analysis project Ga0123342, IMG submission 89960) | Root nodule microbial communities of legume samples collected from Mexico - Turtle bean Mexico white nodule | ecosystem: Host-associated > Plants > Roots > Nodule | place: Mexico: Nepantla...
AAAAAACAAAAAAAAAAAATATAATTTAAGGAAAAAAAAATAATATTTTTTAATAAATTAATATTTTTATTTTTATTTTGTTTAATTATCAAAATAAAAAAAAAAAAAAAATATATATATATATATATATATATATATATATATATTTGCAATTCAATGAATTAAAATAATATATAATAATACCTAATGAGCTCAATTAATAAAATCCAAATAGTAAGATTAAAATCACTAATTGTAATATTAGATAATTAAATGTATACATTTTTTAAGTAAGCTGAAAGCTTGAATTTGAGCTTTTAAAAAACATAGTTTAACTTAACTTATTTATAACCTAATTATTATTTTGTAACATTTTTTATTCATAGACTTTTATACTTTATTATATTTTACTTAAAAGAGACGTACTTTCTTATAATATTATTTTTCCCTCCATATTTTATACTTTCTCATATTTACTTGTAAAAGTGACGTACTTTCTTGTAATATTCCTTTCTATAAATAGCAAATAAAAATATTTTTATAAAATTTGTCAGAGAAACTTTCCAAAATATTAATGGTGGGATCTATTTACTTTTATTTTTTATTATCACACATACATATAATTATTTTAATTTAATCAATAACTTCAAATTTAAATCTTGAACATACAACTTTAATTATTAAATATTTTTAATAAAATGTATATCCATGGTTATACGGAGTAAAACTACCACTCATAAAGAAGTTATGTGGTTTTTACAAATCTTAATTAACTTTAACTTCGATTTAAAATACAAGAATAAAATTTGGAAAAGCTTATTTAAAAATAAAGAACACAAAATAGAATTATTAATTAAATCACAACTTTTAATCAATCTTGAAAAGTTGGTGAGAGAAACGTGAACAATAATGATAATTTGACAATGCTCCAACATAAAATTTGTGATTAATGATATAAAAAAAATGTTATTTTCATCATTTCATAAACTGATACAAGTCTTAGATAAAAAAAAATTAAGTTGTAAACTAATGCAAGTTGTCAATATATCTCTTCTACTTTAATTTAAATTAATTCACTAATTACTTTTTTTTCATCTAGAAAAAGATCTTAGTCCACTTTGTTCAGACTTTAAAGATAAACACTAATTAAAAAACATGAATAACCCGATACGAGATAATATATAACCACGAGTAACATAACTTCAATCCCGAAATAGCCTTCCACAAAACTCAGACTCCTCTGCAGATTGATCTTGCTGTATCGTCTATGGCACACAGCACTGCTTCCAATGACAGTGTTTGTGAAGGAGGATTCACCCACCACCAAGACATTGCTATGACTTCATATAATTATAACTCTTCAGAGAATCAGTTTTTGTATTTCTCATACCTTCAGGATGACCACCACAACGAATATCATGATGATGCACAAACTGCGTGTAAAAGGGTATTGTTTTTTCTCATGCATGCAAACTATGATATGACTATATTCAAATTCTTCTAATCTACAGCCACTTGCATTGCATTTTCCTTTTTCTGTTTATCATTGTGCAGAGAATTATCTTGATGGTTATGCATTTGTGTTTTTCTTCTTTTATGTAAGGCCCTGAAAGAATTTTCCCAGCTTCCACCACCCATTGGGTTGAAATTCACTTTGAGTCCTGAAATGCTGCAACCAAGTCAAATAGCAGCCAACAAGGTTGAGAAACTGAAGGCTGTGCAGTTTCCAATGGATATGCTCAGGATCGGGTACTTTAAGGTATACGCAATTATTATATAATACTTGTAGGTCAAATGAAGAATGTTGAATGCAGATAGAAAATTGTTTTCTATAAATACTTTTGAACTTTTTCTTCACTGAGTTTAGCTTCTTCTTTTTTGTCTTCTATCGCTAAGTTCGACCCTTCAATTGTATTCTGCAAACAATTTTTTCAAAATTCACTTGGGATGAGTAATTTGACAGCACCAGCTATTTTGAAGTGCAGTTTAGAAGTTTTCATGGGTGAATCCTTAACTGTACACTTGAACAGATTTTTTTAGACAGTCTTAAAGACTAAATACAATGATCAATTTCTTTACTTTTCTCTAACTGACATGGAAAAAATAATACTGATATATATATATATTTGTTGAGTATGATTATTCTTGATGAGATTATGTTGATGAGGTGCAGATTGAGGCTAAATATCCTTATGAATTGGTGGCTAAGTGTTATTACGCAAGACAAAAAATGATGTGGGAGATATTACACGAGGGTCTGAAGTACAAAATTGAAATACAGTATCAGAATATATCAGCCATTCGAGCTGTTATCGAGGAACACTCACCTGGAATTCTGGAAATTGAGGTATTTTCCCTTTATTATTACTTCAGAAGAAGAAAATGTGGACAGAAAAAACTATGGATTCATTTAAAATGTTCTTGATAAATCTGTTCCTTCTATTGAGGAAAAAACAAAAGATAATTTTCATTGATAACTTGTTCATCTTTATTATTATTATTATAATAGGGTAGGAAAGTTAAAGAAGTGGAAAGTGGGGCAACATAAATAAGAAATGCAATTGCAAAGTCACGTTGCCACTTGAGTTCTTCATTTCTTATACATAAATTAAATACTTAAATTGATAATATCTATCACAAAAAAGTAAGCACATTAAAATAATCACAAAGCAAGCTCAATGGATAATGAGTCCAAGTAAATCCAACCATCACATCAGTCAACAATCTCGTTCCTTCTTCCATTATTTTATTTTAATTAATATAAAATTTAAAACCATAATTAAGTGTAGAATATTTGCAATCACAAGAAAATATATAATTAAGCGTTAAGATAAAATTTCAAAATTACAAACTAAAAAATATATCAAATTATTGTATTTCAAAAGTAATCAATTTTTTGTTAATTTTTAAGAGAATTAAACAAATCCTATAAAAAAAAGGCGTCTGCAATCGCCGGTAAAAGAATACTAAGTTAACCCCAAGATAGTAATTATTGTAATTTAATAAAAAGGCATGATAATTTTAAATTTAATTAATTAGGTTCCTTTTTTTTTATTTTAGTACCATACATATTATTGTTAAAAAATCTAAAAAAATATTTATATTCATAATCCAACCTTACTTCTCCTAATTATTGTTAATAAATATTAAAATGAGTTGATATAGAAATGAATTAAATGCAGTATTAATAGTTTGAAAGTTGAAATAATGGTTGAAGTGATTAAATAGCTTAATGATGAATACAGTTAGAGAAAGTACCGTTATTCTTTCGCGAGATTGAACCAAAGCCCAAAAAGCATACTATGTGGACCATATCCAATGACTTCACCAATTCTCAAGCTTCACAATATCGGTATATTTTTAATCCTTCCACATCTTTTCTTTTTCTTTTAATTTTTATGTTTAATTCAACACAATATCTTCTGTTAACATATTTGGTCTATATTTTTTTAAGAATTAAATATATTTTTTGTGTTTAATATTTTTTATATTAAATTAATTTTTATTTTTATCCAAATTTTAGACCTCATAATATTTATAGTAAGAAAATCATTGTAATAAGTTTTTATTAGTTTTTTTTTACTAGCAAACAAAATTTTATATGAACTAAGATGTTAAAATATTTCTGATTTATCGTTAATATAGATGTTATAATATTATAATACGTCTGCGGTGAAAATTTGTTTGTTACCTAAAAACGACATTGCTAAGAATTTATTCTAATAATTTGTTTATTACAAGTATACAAGAGGTTAAAGTTTGTACCAGTGACAAAATCAATTTCGCGCTACATTTTTTTAGTTAAAAAATAATTTCAAGATAATGTTTTCAGATTTTATGCAAAACTGAAGGTTTTTTTTGTCACAATTATAAAAAGAAAGCACATTTTTATTTTAAACATAAAATATAATTCCAACTTGGTTTAGAGACTATTATAAATGATTATTTTTTACATCCTGTATATTTTTTCAAAATTATAAACTACACTCATAACTTTTTTAAGGTAGTTTTTCCACATACAAAAAAATGAAACAAAAGGGTTAATTTAAGATGAAACAGTTTTCACAATTAAACTCAATAATTATGGCTAGTTATTTTCCAACCTTTGTTGCTGACAAACATTAATGTTCAGGAGGCACTATCTTCAATTTCCTCCGGGAGTTCTTGACCAACACTACATGAAGCTATTGCAAAGCTGTAACCGGTTGCTGGAACTAAGCAGAAGAACTTTTCCTTCTTCACATTCTGCTTATTTTAATTTGCATTTAGATGAAGGAACCACTCAATTTTCTATTGGTCATGATCTACATGACATTGTTTACCCTCCCTTGCCCTCTAAACCTGTGCTTTGGTAATTCTCCATGCTTCATATTTTCAAACAAAATCTTTTTTCTTTTTCTATATTTCTTGCCATTTACGTCATGTAAGCATAGGAAATAATGGATGCATTTCTTTTTCATTTATTAATTTTATCTTATGATCATATACGCATCTATCCTACTTATCTCAACAACTAAAATAATACTAAAACAGATAACAAGTAACAATATATACCCATGAAATAAAATAATCACAAATATTTTTTAGCTTTTACATTAACTGGAATAAAAAAAATTCCTACCATAATTTGTAATAAATTCACACTTTTTTTTTTCGACTGAATAACATGTTAACGTCCAAACGAAGGACAAAGTCCTAATAATCGTATTCAATATTACAGTTATGATTATTTCACGTACTTATACTTGTATTCGGTTGGTCGATGGTTGTACTTATAAAGAGTAGTAACCTTGAATTGATAGAGTTAGTTATAGGTGGTGTCAAATCCTCTTCATTTCTAAGGCAAATGGATATCTTCATGTCATTAAATCACCATCAAACACGTGACTCAAAAATCGATCGAGTGAGATTCATTTTTCTTTTCATCACAAGACTTCATAAGTTAGTCATTTGAAAGATCAAAGTCGGAATGTTTCTTCCAAACCCATCTTTTTTTCTTCCTACACCCCCATCATAAACGTGAATGGACGAAAATAAGGCTGGCACCTCCCTCCTTCTTCTATTTGTTGTTTGTGTTTACATTGTGCATTGAGAACCTTGCGGTTTTGGTGATTTTGATGCTCTCATTATCGTGCATTCTGGTTGCATTGCGTTGCTTAGTGAAATGTTTCAGAGTGGTGTTGTCTTGTTCGTTGGAGATTTTTTAGTCCCGTTGCGGTGTTCGTCAGAGAAGGAAGGTAAGGTGTTTTTTTTTTTTTACTTATGGAATTCATAATCTAGAAAATTTAAGTGCTTTGCAGAAAACAAAATTACGTTATTATAGATAAATAATACATATAATTTTAAAAAATTAAATTTATTTTTAATTAATTTAGTTCATAATGAATAAGACATGGATATATGAACATTTTTTAGGAATAGAAATCAAAATATCACTTCCATATATATATGAAGTTCCTCGAGTTTGTCGGACATCGTATATAGTTAGCGATGTACGTGTGCAAATAGAAAATTTTACCCATGTTGTAGAGCTCTACACTTCATATGATGATCATTAACCCATTTGAAGTGATAATCATGTTTTCGAAATATATCTGACTCGGAACGTGTTCACAACACTATTTGTCCAATTGTGTGTTGCACCAATTGTTATCATTAATGATTAATTATTGCACTTTGCCAACCATCCTATTATTGGTGTAACATTGATTTTCCATGCCTCAACATGTGCAGTCGAATAAATGCACTGATTTATATCAACATCACATCCTTTCATACTTTCTTAAACAGACACAAATCAACCATATATATTGTTGCATCATCGATCACAGTTCAAATAATGACCTAACACAACCATTATCACAATACTAGTATGCTTGCTCGATGAGTTAATTTCATTAATATATTATCAATTTTTTATTTTGCAAGTACCTAATGCATCAATTCTTTGAATGCAATGTATATTCAAGAAAATTATCCATATTCTATAACAAATGATTAACTGTAGACATGTAAGAGAAGACACTCCAACATGGGACAAAACATACCGTTAACCCAGAACATTAGAGATGAGGGAGTCATTTGTACCAAACATCCAGAGGTTGTACATATCATCATTCTAAAATATTTAGAATATTTACTTTTGGTAAACACTATTCCTATTAAAAAAAATACATTTCCACTAAATAAATTACTTGTTTTAAAATTCAAAAGTACTCTTTAAAATAAATTAATTGAATTTGAAATTAATTTAAATAAAAGATCAATATTTTAAAAATAATTAAAAATAATGTATTCTAAAGTATATAATCTTAAATACATAGTGAATTTCAAATTATACATTCAATAATACATCTTTTATATTTTAGATTATACATTATACAATATTCCAGATTTTACATTCTAAAATAAAAAAGATATATTCTAGAATGCATAATTCATAATACTTCTTATGTATTTCAAAACGTAAAATCCGAATTATGATTTTAAAAGATGAGAAAGGGGATGATGATAGAAGCCACTGATGTCGAACCATAAAAAATTGTATGGTTTTCTATAAATAAACAAATCTGCAAATGTCCCGTCTCAAATGGTGTTATATATATGGTCGTTGAAAATAAATTAAAGCAGGTTAACAAAAAATATATAGAACATGATCGAATAGTTCAAGGATAAAAGCAAGATTTAAAAAAAGAAATATTAAGATAATGAGATAAAATAAACTTCTAAAGTAATATCTTGTTATTTCCCTTTTAAATATAACCCTTTTAGCTTTGAACACGGTAAGCTATACAGCATTTTTAATTACATCTAAGTATGAAGTTCTCAAAACTATTAAAAGATAAGTTAAGTCTTGAGGGTGTGCTCTTCTTAATTCTTCAAATTTCTTTCAAGTTTTAAATAAGGACCTCAACCTTTGTATTGACTCTGCAACTGATTTGAGTTTTTTTAATAATAACAGTGGGAAAATAAAATTATAAGCATGAGGAAGACGAATCAGTCCTCACAGGTATATTATATTGTCTTAAAAGAACAAGGAATGTATTACTGACACTCCTTTCTCCACATCCCTAACCATTCAGTATGTTTACATACGTGTGTATTGGTAAGCTGAGTCTATAACTCTAGCTTAAACAGAAAGACACGTACATTCTAATTATTAAGCATACTACTCTTCAACCTACCCTATAAGTGTGTATAAAAAATGAATTTTAATTGGAAAAGTTGTTGTGTTATTGTCAATATTGGAATATTCTCGCATGAACGTATCCCCTCAAATATAATTATACATGTTATTACATTGGAATGCCCAATAGATGAATAGAAACGCCAAAAACAATTGGTACTAAATTGATATAGTACAAAATTCAGCTGGTTCCCAGCTCAACAAAGAACGAAGTTTCATCTCAAGATCCTACAGGGCATTAGTGACTTACTTTATATTCTGAGATTGCTCATCACCAAAAGCCAAATCAAAGATCTGCATGTAGTCATCAACAAAATGAACATCAAGACCTTCTTTCACGTTAGGAGCTAGCTCATCAAAATCTCTCCTGTTAGCCGAAGGGAATATAATGGTCCTAACTTCACTCCTTCTTGCGGCTATTGTTTTCTCTTTAACCTGCAATTTTCACAGCATTGCATGACTGAATTTCAAACACAGAATGTACAGAAAAGAATTCACAGCACAAAACATTGAGGGGCAGCTACTGATAAATAATCAGTTGGCTGGGCAGCCATTACTAGAGGACATTTGTTTTTTGTAATTAGTGTAATTTAGTTGGTGAATAGATACTGAAAGCAAGGGGCAAACGCATCGAGAACACACCACTTCAGTTGTTGAAATAAATGTAACAACCTTCAAAATAAAAAAAGCTAAAACTAGAAAACCAATAATAATGTAAGAGAAGGTATTTCTCAACATACCCCGCCAATGGGAAGAATTTTCCCAGTAAGTGTCACTTCCCCGGTCATTGCTATATCTTTCTTTACAGGCTTCTTCAGGGCAAGGGACAACAGTGAAGTGGTCATTGTGCAACCAGCACTTGGTCCGTCCTTTGGTGTAGCCCCTGCAGGGACATGGAGGTGTAGTTTTGAATTTGCAAAGAAAGGATTTTCTGGTTTCTTTTCCAGTAGTATTGCTCTGGCGACTGTATGAGCTATCTGAGCACTTTCTTTCATCACGTCTCCTAATTGACCAGTGAGGTGAAGTGATCCTTTTCCCTCTCCTTCCTCAACAAAGGTAGTCTCTATATACAGTGTGGAACCCCCCATAGCCGTCCAGGCAAGACCCATCACAACACCAACAGGTGTCTGGTCATAGATGCGCTCAGCATGGAAAACAGGCTTGCCTACAAAGTCAGTTAAATTTGATTTATCAACCAATATCTTTTCAATCGTCTTTGTTTCAATTTCCTTGTCTTCCTCACTTTCTTTTGCAACCTGCCAAAATTAAGATACATATATATAAAAATAATTAGATCCATCTATACATCATAATAGAGAGAGTTGCCAAGTTACTCCAAGAGTAACTTTAAGAGAGACACTCTTCATCTTCTTCCTAATGGCTAAAGTTAAGCTACCTATTACAATCATTAAATAAAAGAAAATAAGAGATGAGGATGAACAATAATTCTCTTAGAGTAACTTAATCCTTCTCATATGTGTATGAGTGCCCGTATGTATTTATATGTGTGTATATGCATGTGTGTGTTTTTTTCTTTTCTTTTATGTACATGGAAAAGTCAATCAGTGAATCTAATGAAACACCAAAAAAATCTATCACGTTTTACAGGAAAAAGAATCAAACTACAAAGTTTGTGCACATGGTTTTTTACCAGTAAAAAACTTTTGAACCAAACCACAAGACAAAAATACATGCACACAGCTCTTAAAAATCAAACAAAATTTCACTTTTTATAGAAGCGAGAATTTGATTGCACTTTCAGAGAGTTAAACTACCTCAAGACTTAGCGATTGATCAGATGATAGACCTGTTTGCACCTCGTCAACTGCATCACAAGTTTCACCCACTTTTTCACTATCACTACCCTCTACCAACTCAGAGTTCTCTTTTTGAACTGTATCTAGACCCAATTCATCAGAATCTACTTTGTCTTTCATTGGTTCCATACTCTGAGCACTACAAACAGTAGCATCAATAATTTCCCCTTGCCTCACAAGTTGTAATGCTATCTGTCACACCACAAACAGAACATTTATGGTCACAGGTAACTGAATCATTTACTATAAATTCAAATTCAGATATAGTGATGAAGTCATTCAGTAAAATATCCAAAATGAATAATGAGGATTGCCATTTCAACCATGCACACCATATAGTGTCAGTGTGTTTTTACTACTAAAAGAATAAAATTAAAGAGACCTTTCTGTAAATTTTCTCTATGTGCTTTTGAAGGTTTCTGACCCCTGCTTCGCGGCAGTAATTCTCTATTAAGGAAAGAAGAGCAGCATCAGTCACTTCCACCTGAAGCAAAGAAGTTTTTTAAAGTCAACATTTTCAGCATGAAAGGCAATAAACGTTGGCATCATTAAGCTAGCAATAACACTATGTTAAATATCCCTTTCTCTGCAGGAGAAGGGGCCAGCAAAACAGATAGCAAAAATAAATACCTGTTCAGGCTTTATTCCACAAGCTTCTCGAGTGGTCTTCTCCAGATAATCTCTAGCAATGTGCATTTTCTCATCAGTAATATACCCAGCAATAGCAACAACCTCCATTCTATCCAACAGAGGATTAGGTATCATTTCCACAACATTTGCAGTGCAAACAAAAAGAACCTGCAGTGAGATTTCCAACACATAACTTCATAAGTAATGGTAAACTCAAGCCCTACATTGCCTTCATCAGGGAACGGAATGAAACTATACATTCAAGAATTATTTGCCCAATCTAAGAACTACCTATCAGCAACGAACACATAATGAATAAGCCATGCACAAATACTGACTATACCACAACCTCACTATTAAGGATTCAGATTGTCACATAAAATACCTTTGATAGATCAATGGGAACATCAAGATAGTGGTCCAGAAAATTGGCATTCTGCTCTGGATCCAAAAGCTCTAACAAAGCACTTGCTGGATCACCAGCATGTCCTCTGCCCAACTAATAATTGAATAAAAAACAAATATTAATACTGAAATCAGCGTTGTTATTAAAGATTTACAAGATTACAAACCATAGTAAATTTAGTGAAACTGAAATGCGGGCATTACATTTATTATGGCCAGGACAACCCATACCAACAGAGAATGTAACAGGAAATCATAAAATAAATTAATAATATTACTCAGCCAAAAATGTTTAACCATTTAGAGATGTATTACTTTGTCAATCTCATCAATCAAAACAAGGGGGTTGGATGTGCCCACGTTCTTAAGGCATTGTACCATCTTCCCTGGCATTGCACCAATATAGGTTCGACGATGACCCTGTAAAATAAAATATTGAGGAATCAGAAGATTACCACATATATTGCTAACAAACTGGTCTATATAATTCAATTGTAACAGGGAAACAGAGATTTTAGCTACCTTGATTTCAGCCACATCAGCTAATCCTCCCACAGAAAATCGGAAAAACTTACGGTTCAAGGCACGTGCAATTGAACGACCAATACTTGTTTTGCCCACTCCAGGTGGACCAGATAAACAGATAATTTTCCCTGCATATATCAGAAAGATCAGGAACCATGTCACACTTTTTGAAGTAGCAAAGATTAAGCGCCAAAGTCTTAACCTTAAACAAATGATTAGCATACTACAGTCAACATCTTAAAACCATTTTAACAAGAGTCATTACCAAATACATAAAAAGGGCAACTTCACTCAGTCAACGAAATCATTAACTTTTTCAATTATTAATCAAATTTCTTAGAAAATCTATATTAGTTAAAATAAATAATACCATCATACTACATAGCAAGGTTGCCCTGCAATAAAATACTTCTTATATATATATATATATATATATATATATATATATATGTATATATATATATATATGTATGTATGTATGTATGTGTGTGTACAATTATTATCAAGATATATCATTTACAACAATTCAATACTACTTAATTAAAGCATCTCACCTATCTGAATTCTGAAAAAAATTATAGAGATAGAGTATTCGGGTTAAATTATAAATTTTGTCCCAGCACTTTACACCCTTCTTCGTCTTAGTGCCCACATGGAAAAAAAAATCCCTACATTTTGGTCTCTACATGAATAAATGTTCCATGTTGTTTGGTCAGTATAACAATGTTAGATTTCATCAGTATTGTTGGTGTTTTTAGTTCCCACATGTTAAAAAAATATACAACTCATTTTAGACTCAACCTTAAAATTAAATAAAACTCAGATACTTCGCTATTCAGGCTTGACACAATTTTTCATTTCATCCCTACTATGTATAAAAACTATAACAAACCATTATAACTTGAGCAAATTGAGGAGACCAATCCACAAAGACTTTTTCATGTAGGACCAAAATGTAGAGTATTTTATGTGGGGCCAAAAACAAAAGGTGTAACAATGAAATTTTATGTTAACATAGTATTTTGTAGAAGTTAATAGCCCGATCAACATAAATACAGTATTTGGCATACAATGAAAACCCAGATCTTCAGGATACATTATATAGATGGACCATTATTACCTTGTGAAGTTCCTCTTAATTTCCCAACAGCTATGAATTCCAATATCCTTTCCTTCACATCAGTCAATCCATAATGGTCTTCGTCAAGAATCTTTTGCGCCCGAGTAACATCAAAGTTCTCATCACTGAATTGAAAAATTAACTCATTAAAGTTCTTGAAACTTGAAATAGTTTGTAGTGAACATAAAAATGACAGCTTTCAGAAAATAAAAACCCTAGGTCATCCAAAAGAACACTACGCTTAATTGCTTATGCATTTATTTACCACCTAAGGGCCTTTTCAAACCTTCGTTTGGCAGCTGTCAAAGATATGGTGATGGGAGGTGGTGTTCATATGAATTAAGCAAAGAAATCTCAAATAAATTTAAATTACTCTAGCAATAACAATAAGAATGAAATTCCACGCATGGAAACCTGTATTCACCCCAAGGCAGTGCAGTCAACCAGTCCAAGTAGTTGCGGGTAACACTGAATTCACTAGAACTAGCCTCTAACAACTGTAGCTTTGCAAGTTCTTCATCTATAACTTGTAAAATATGAGGCGGGCATTTTTCTCTCTTCGGTTCAATCCTTTCCCTGAATTTACCTGAAATAAAAAAACAAATAAATGTTATGATAAAAACAAATAACACTAAAGCATACCCCCAATAAACATATTCCATGAACGAGCAACTACAAGATATGCAACTCATATTCAATCTGAGTACAAGAAACATACACCAGATTAGAAAAGATACGTACAGTATAAAGAATATTCCTATACGCAGTACAGTGCTGCACAAAAGAATTGAAGGATACAGCACGGAAACATAAAGAGGGACAAGATTTTAAAAATAAAATAAGGTTAGGTGAACCTTCCTTAGTAATTTAGTTATTCAATCACATAGTGCAAGTCTCACAAGCTAAATGATCTAGCCCACATGTATGCACACAGCAGCAATCCTTTGATCATGACACAGGTTATAAAAGAAGCCAATCTTGCACTTAAACTAGACATTATAGATCAGAACCAACCAGTAAGAGCTGTTTTGTCATCAGTCTCCAGTCCCAACTCCTGCAAATAGGAAAATTAAAAGAAAATAAAATTAAGACCAATATGAATAGTAGAGCATTCAGCAAAACATATCATTGCCCCAATGCATTTGGATAAACAACTTAATTCAACTTCAGAAACCTATTACTAAATAAGTGCTTATCCAGATGATTCATTGTGAAACTTACTAGAATATGATAGAAAGAGCTTATAGGTCACAGGACTAAATAAACACCTCCCATACATATAATTTCACTCATGATAGGGCGAAGTAAAATGCAATCAGTAGGATCAGATGCCTAGGTTGACACCTAAACTTCCAAGAGCACAGATAAACTATAAAGCCTGATGAGAAGACATATCCAGAAGAAAATGTCTACTGATGAGACATCATACAAGCTTCCAAAGAATGAAGTCAATGCCATTAAATAAGGTCAACCAGCATTTTTCTCAATCATACAGTGATATCATTGCTTTACTTGCTGTTAGAAAGTAGAAACAAATTGGCAACAAGACAGACTACAAAATTCTGAGATTAGTGGCAACACCCAATCATCTAGTGCTTGGTTGCTATGAATAAAATCATGAGCTACAATGATGCACATGGAACTGGAATTTAGAAGTAATCAGCAGCAGAAAAGAGATCATGCGTAAGATACAGATTAGCTAATTAGTTGAAGCCATGTATAGAAAGAAATAATTTGAAGAGTGCCTGACAAGCAGGTTAACATAAACAATTGAATAATTGATGTGTACCTTCTTTATGGCCTTAAGTTGCTCATTCAACAAGTAACGACGCTGCTCACCACTTATCTTTTCTTCAATTGCTTTTGCAATTGATTCCTGACAAGAATCAAAATAAGCCTTAATATATTATGAAAAGTTCAGTGCAAGACATACAAGAAAGCTAGAGACATTATTACCTGAATCTTGCTGATTTCCATCTCTTTCTTTACCAACTCCAGTGTAAGTTTTAATCGTTTATACACCTGTTCAGCAACCCAATAAATTCAATTCAAAATTATAAACTTTGTATGTTAACCCTCTTTATATGTTAATTCGATACTAATACAGAACATTGAATTTCCAAAGAGATTTTACCCAAGAAATTAAAACTTATTATGGCACAAAAATGAAAAATATAGTCTCACTACATCAAATCAGAGTTTCTCAGTGTCAGTGCCATCAAAGGTAAGGTGCTCACATCTAACTCTTCAAGAACTTGTTGGCATTGTAATTTATTTGCCCCAGATATTGCAGCACCAAAATCTGCAAGCCTTGGATAAGTAAAGTCACCTATATGCTGCACAGTTTAAGAAAAAAGAAGTCAATATAATGATAATATAAAAGTAAAGCATTGAACTGTAATCCAATATTTATACGTAACAACCATAATACAAGTACTACGCTAGCAGTTGTTTTGAGAAACACATTTATGTGTATGTGGGAAGAATAATGACACACAATCCGTAAGTATTTTTAAAAATTAACAATATAATTATAGCTTGTGTATTAAATAAAACAGTAGTTCCTCCTATTTTATTACATGGAAAATTTGTTTCAGAAACATAAGTAAAATCAAAGTATTTATCAGAAACAAGATTATTTGACCCTAATAATCGTTATACAGTAATGAAAAGACAAACTCCAGGGATCTTCTTAATGAGCAAGTAATAGAAAAATACAATAACTGAGAAAAATGAAATTATCACTAAATTAAATAATTGAGTGTTTCACCCCAAGTCCAACCAACCAATACTAAAACAAGCAGCTCAAACATTATATAAATAATAGACTTGAAAATTGACAATATTCATGTCTTTAATTGAGCATGCCAAATTGAAGAAAAAATCTTAACCAAGCAAGCCCTAGCAGTTTCCTAATAAACAGGGCTAAGGGCTAATATTATTATAAAACCTCAGCCACAATGCAAGTATGACTACATCCTCATATCAGCAGTATGGAGTTTATTCTACCCTTGTTCAAATCACCTTTGGATTCACAATACCATATGATACTTAGTGTGTTTGATTCTTAGTTAACACATTGCAATGCACATTCAATTGAATCCATGAGTCATGTGTCATTGGATTCACCATCTCTTTAAAGATTTTTAATGGTAAATCAAACACAGCCTCGCAAAGCACCACTGCTTTGAAGAAAAATCTTAACTCATTAAATAAAGGCACGCAGAATGATTGAATTTGATGCTCAGAGTAAAATGTGTTCTTGCATTGACATATAATATTCAATAGCATCTTCATTGTATCTTGCATAAATTTAGTATATCTTAGTGATTTCCATGTTTCGTTAAATTTCACAATTTGTTTACTTAGTTAGGATTATGATCTAGTATTAGTACAAGTAAAAGTTAGTGCTTTTTGTTTTGTATGACATTATTGTAATATATCACATCACATGAAAATTATACCAGTTTCTGTGGTGATCTACTGAGAGTTGAGTAGAAAGAAGAAATGCCAAGAATCTATAAATCCCACAAGGAATCATTCTATAAGAGAATTGCAAGAAACTAAGTAAAGAAAAAAAACTTCATCAAACTAAGATTCATTGTTATCACTTATCAAGATGTCTAAAGGTTCAACATCAAGATATCTAAAGCATGACTGTTAAGAGTTTCAAATAATAATAAAGTACCCCCCTCTTTACCTAATATTAACTGTTCTTGATAACCTTTTGTATTTCTTCTTCACTCTACCATTTCATTGGTGGTAAGATTATCCCAATGATCGACATTAACTATTTCTTCATATTTGACAAGGCTTTTTGACAACAGAAGAATGAAGCAAATTAACCTAAGGAAGAATAGTAGGGTCGTTTGCAAGGAATGTAGAGCCAATTCATTGGAGAGTTTCCAAACAAACATGGTGCGCGTGTCAACTTCCAAAATTTCTAGAAAATTAATGCAAAAAAACCTAGCCACCTAGGCATGCAATAAAACACAGCTCTATTCATATCCTCCAATTCCATGTTCCAATGAACACATAAAGGGAAGGGTTCAAACCTTAGTGTAAGTCTGAACATGATCTCTCCAAAGGGAACTTGTTTTAAGAACATCTCTTAGGGTTGATATAACCTCAAAAGATGTGGCCTTAATAATATCATCATCTTTATTATAAGTTTTATCCTGCACCACCAAGTAAAACCTGATAAGAGAATAGATAATTTGATAGAAATGTATCAATTTAACAATAAAAAAAGATGAGGAAAACAGTACACAAAGACATACCTTGAGATGATCAACTTTTACAGTTAGTGGATCCTCACTAACCTGCAGAACAGACAAGGTTTCAGTTCAAAATAAACATCAAAATAATTTAGCCACTTATTACATACACAAAATGTATTATCAGAAATAAGAACCATGGTGAATAATAAAACCCAAGTATGTCATACTGGCATGATAATAAAATTAAACACTAATCTTTATTATTTTTAAAATGTTCAACTAACCATCTCTGTTATGCGTAGACGCCGGTGACCAATCAAGATCACCTGATCCCCATGGATACTTGAAATCTGGTATTGAAAAGGGAAATAGTGAAAAAAATTGAGGTACTTATTAAAGTTAAACAAGCAATCTACTGAAGGCATAAAAAAACTAGATAAGCTAGCTACTGATTAAATCGCATACCTGAGCAAGAGTTCCAACATCATGAAGACGGTTGAATAACTCCTTTCCTTTTAAATCATATACATTTTTATCTGTGTCTGATACTACACTAGGATCAGCCTCAGCCTCATCCTTAAGGAGGAAAGCACCAGCATAAGGGGCCTGTCGTTCTCGACTTTCTTGTAAAGCTGCCAATAATTTGGGATCCTAGAAGCACAGTGAAATACTCGTTACAAGCGGGATAACCACACTATCAATTTTCAAGTTACATTCAATCAAGTCCTCACCATAGAAACACTGATCATTGATTACAATTTGCTTATGATTCAGCCATAAATATGTAATGAGAAAAGAAACATATTTTACTCATCATTCCGGACAACTCACCATACCTTAACAAAGACTGGCATGTAAAATCCTGGGAAAAGCGGTCTGTGGATCAATGGTAATGCCAAAACCTGTTCCAAAGATAAAGAGAAAAAACGAACATCCTGAATGTTATGAGGTATCAAGAAAACTGGCAGAGACTTCATTCACAAGCTCCCAATGTTTTGTTTTAACAAACATATAAAAAATAAATAACACAGGTAAATGTTGATACAGTCCTTGTTTTATTTCCAGGATAGGGTGTGGCAGCAGTGTAATGCACCCCAAACATGACTGGAGTAGCCTAGACATTTAGTAGCATGACAAGAACAGTAAAACTTTCAAGCAGTCAACACACAAACATTGAATTTAAATCCTCCCCAAACCTCCCCTAAGATTAACAAAAATAACACCCTCCAATCCAAGAAAGAAGAGCAAAACTTTCGAACAAGGTCGTATCAAAGAAATGAGGAACATAAAACCCCAATGATCTTAACATATTAGCTGAAGGGAAAAGACTCCTTTGGCTCAATAAATAAAACCCCTACAGCAAAAGCACTTGTTGCGTTCAGACTTGTGACAATGGTTAACTAGCAGCTTTTGATAAACTTCACAAATTACACAACGTGCTAAAGGCCTATTTAGATGATTTTTTTTTTCTATAAGCACTTCTAGAAGTTAAAAATAAGAAAAATAAATCAACTTCTTTATAAACTAAAACTAGTTTATGCACAAGTAAAATATATTATTTGAATAAATTTATACCACTAAGTTTCTACAAATTAGTTTATATACATAAACAAACTATAACTTGCAGAGAATTTTATTTTTATTTATTTATTTTCTTCTTCTCCTGTACTTATAAAAAAGTTCATCCAAAAATATGCTAAAAGTAAATTAAGGCCATACGTAGATAAATTTCTTCGTAGACACTAACAGATAAAGAAAAAATGAAATGAGATTTTTTTTCATGAGTGAAGAAAAGCATTAGATAAAAATAGCTGGTGCAAAATGTTAAATCCGCTTTTAGAAAAGCTAAATGATGTTAGGACAAGCCTGTTAAACTTTCCCTTACATCGGAGTTATTAAATTTAGCATAAGTTAACTTTCACTTGCATTAGCTATTAAACCTGAATCAAGATATATCCCTAACATCACATTTTACTTGCATGAGAATTGTTAAATTTTGCAACAGATTTAGGAAAAATTTGAAACAATTGAGCTACGAATAAAAACAGTCAGACAATCAGAAACTAACGGTGAGGTAATCCTCAGGTCTGGGATATGTGGGAACGATGGCGGAGGCCTTTGACTGTGACTCCTCGGCCGCTTGGACACCGGCGTCAACTACGTGATCGGAGCCGTCGCCGGAATCAGAACAGAAAAAGTACCTGCCTCCGACATCCGTGTTTTTGCGGCTTAATCCGCCGAGAGAACTGAGCACTCTGAGCAACGGCGAAGCGGAATCGTGTGCGGGACGGATCAGCGTGGGGTGCAGCCGGTGGATGCGCGAGGATGCAATGAGCTTCAACATTGGCTTCGTTAATGGGATGAATGAAGGAATGGAGCTTTGAAAATTGAAGGTTGGTTCATGCCCTAGCGAGGTTGGATAAGATTTAGGTGACAAAACAAAATGGAGTTTTACACTGCGCAAAACGAAACCGTCATTGATAGTGCTAAAATCGAAGAGGGCTGAGTTGTGTTCTTACATCCAAATTTGTTAAAGCCCTTCATAAACCCTCGTCTCACCTATTTACGAAAATGTCCTTTTCTTGAACCAGAAGAACTGTGTTAGATGTATCACAACAACAAACACTAGTTAAAGTGAATGCCATTCAAAAACATAAGTAAAATAAACTCTTTATCTTGAAATTGTTAAAAAAAATGTAATTCTGTAGTGTTCATAATTAATCTCATATTAATTTATTTAAGTGAATTACTTAGTATGATACTTTTAGCTCAGTAAACCTAAAAATAAAAAAAAAAAAATCCCAATGAACCTAATGCAGAGATAGTTACTGAAATAGACTCATTCACAGTGCTTGAAATTTTTTGTTTGTGATTTTCCCTCCAGGAAATTAGCTCCATGAAACTATTTCTTTCCATGTTTTTTTATGATTTTAAAATAATTTTAAAGTTTGGATTTGAAAAAATAATAACGTAAAATAATTGACACAATAAATAAAATTGTAATATCATAATAAAATAATAATTTTAACAAAATATTAATCTCTCCTTTTCTCTCTAACAAAATCATTATTTTTTTTTGGTATCATTGTTTTTCCCTTATTATTACTAGTTATGAAAAGTTTAACTTTATATTCACTGGCAGATTATTGTGTACAAAATCTATGTTTAAGTTTGATTCATATATATATATTAGATGGTGATATTTTCAACTTGGGTCATTTTTATTGAATTCACTTGTTCAATTACCATTGATATTACTATAAATATGACCATGACCTAATAATTAATGATATTTAGTGTGAATGATACGTTTCTTATCAAATGAGACAAGTGTATTTTTTTTTAACTGAACAAAAAGTAGGAGGTTAGGTGGATAAATATATTACTCTAACATTTTCAAATTAAGTGAGTCGGGATTTTGGATTGAAGTCTGTTTGGGTTGTTTTTTTTTTATTACTGTATAAATAAATATTTTTAATTAATACATTGAAAAGTAGATGATTTTTTTGTCACCTATTTGGAAATCGTGTGCGGAAAACTATTTCACATATATTATATTATATATATATATATGTGGTATAATTATATTTTTTTATCATTATATTATCAATTTATTACAATGGTTTTAAAAAATTCAAGTGGTTTCTATGTTTTTTTTTTTAAATACCTAAATTGGTTATTTTTTTTAATTTTCCTCCAATTTTCCTCCAACAGCATAAAGTGTTGGTGATATGGCATAGAGAATTGTAAATGTGAACTGTGAATTATGAAATTACGAGTCATGGGGTTGGGAGTTGTGTGAGGTGATAAGTGGAGGGGGTGGCAGATTAGTAAAGTTGAATACATTGGGGTTAGGGTTTCTCCCATAACGTTTTTAAAGGGTGGTATGTCAACTAATTCAAGGTGATTTGTGGAGGTGATTGGAGTTTAGGGTGTTTGTTGGATGGATTTGTTGTTGTTGGAAGTTGCTAGAGGAGTTCGCTTTTGTGTGTTTGTTCTTATTTGTTGTTTCTTTAGGTGGGCATCAATGTCTGACTATAAGTTTGCATCATCATGCAGCTATAATTGGATGAGAGTATGGTGGTGGGAGCATGACCACATTGGTTGCTCCCATTTGCGATTGTGTGGATTTTTCTATTATGAGAACAACAATAATTGTAAAAAATGGTGGGAGACAATTTTGGGAGTGTCCAAAGTACACGGTGGGATGTATTGAATTGTGTTTTATGAAAAAATATGCATATTTGGTGTTGATTGCTTTGGTTAACGTTTTGTCCAATACAAAGTACGAGTGATGTAAGCATGAGATGTAACTTCTTATGATGGTGCATTTAAGACATTGGGGATGAAAAAGATGAAATTATTGTTAGACAAAGAAACAAGATTTGTAGTTTGGAAAAACATCTAAAGGTGTTAAGAAAGTGGACTAAGATGTTGTTAGTAGGGTTGTGTCTTGTTCTTGTAATAAACATTATTATGTTGTCTATTTTATTAAAATTCCCATGACGTATGTGTTTCTATTAGGATTATGATTGAATGAGTTAATGTAATATGTATTAGTTTAATGTATTGAGATTTTTCCCAAATTTGATTTCTAATTTGAGTATCAAGTAATGCAAAATGAATTTTGAAGATATGAATTTTGTTAAATAATATAAAATTAATTTATGAAGCAGATATTAGAATTTGATTTCAGTATCATGTAATGTAGAATGAAATTTAAATTGAACTTTAATGATAGCAAATGTGCATTATAACATGAAACCATGAAGCAAATCAAATAAGCAAAGTCATTTGGAATGAATCAAACTTAATTACCATACAACAATATTTAGTGCATGTAAATAAGAACTGTATTCTCCACCTGATAACATCAATGTACTTCAAAAAGTACCAAATACATTGGCTACATGAACATCAACCTAAATGTCATTCCAAAATACATTAACATTAGCATACAACAATTGTTTTTCAAAATACACCGTTATTTGAAATCATTCATGGCTTCCAAATGCACCCTCTCCTAGACTGTAACTTAAGCATAGTGTTAGGTCTGCCGAATTTTGAACTTGATCTTGTTGCCTTCTAATGTTTTGAGATGGTTGACGTGGTCGTGAATGTGTTGGTTGAGTAGGGGGAGATAATGGAGGGGGTTGGGTTAGAGCTGCCTCAGATGGACCTGACTGAGATGGCCCTGGATAAGATGGTTTTGTGAGATGGAACTCCCTCACATGGAGATGGCTGAGATAGTTCAATGCATGACTTTTTTATTATGGCCAAGTTTATGATATATGCCACATTTTGTCTTTAATCCAGTTTGGCCCAACTGAGTTTTGTTTTTCATTACCTCTCATGGTTCCAACCTTATTTTCTTCTTTGGTCTTTCAGGCATCTTCTTTGTGGGAGGTGACAGAAGATCTGGCATTTCATTTTTCTCCCATACTTGTTCACCTTTGACTGGGTAGACAATTAAGTTGTACACCTATGTATATGTTGCATTATTTAACCAATATGAAATGAAGTTAACTACATCCATATTCAAAAATTTCATTGCACATAATGCATGACAACAAGGTATTCCAATTAACATCCCCTTATAGCAGTTGCACTTCTTCTTCTCCAAGTTAACTACAATTTTGTCTTCAATGATAGAGATATGCCTCACCTCGAATAAGTGTTACACAGAAGAGTTGTGATCATCCATTTGGTTATAGATATGTAACAAGTAACACATATTGTGAACAACAAGTTTTTAAAAAATTGTGTGAATATTGTGATTTAACCTTGGTATCCAATAGCGAGTTTTATGTGCTTCCTTTTGTAATCTGCTTAAAATCTTTGGATATATTGATTCTTGAAATGAAGCAATGTTCAATCTATTTTTTGGCCATCTATGCATTATATAAGTCCTTATATCTTTTAGCATGGTGATGATTGGTTTTGCTCGTGCAACAACAAGCACAATATTAAATCCTTCACAAATGTTGTTGACAAGTGTGTCACGTTTGAGAGTGGATGTAAACCTCGATTTGGACCAGAACCTAGTAAAAAAAGAAAAACAAACATTAGTTAAATACTTTGAAAATATTATGAAGTTATTTTTTATCTGATATTTTGAATATGTAGATATGTATTTATATTATATTAAGTATTTTGAGTCGGTTCAGGTTTTGGTTGAGGTGAGTTGGGGGCAAGTCTACATTTATTCATTTAGGTTAGAGTAGGTCAACATTTATTAAAGTTAGGATCAACACACGTTTAGTATAATTGAGCTAAGGTTAGGTTAGCCCTAGTTCAATTAATACTAGGTCATGTATAGTCCAATCAAAATTAGGTTAAATCAGGTCGAGCCGAGTTAGAACAAGTCTACATTCATCAGAGTTAGGAGTGACCCACGTTTATCGAGTTGGGCTAGGCCTAGGTCAGTTCTATTTTGATTAAGACTAGGTTGAGTCAAGTTTGCCTAAACCCAATTTAAGTTGAATCGACTTGGGCTTGGTCGAGTCGAATCAATTTGGATCCACATTCATCTGAGCTGGGGTCGACACACGTTCAATCGAGTTTGACGAGGCCCAGGTGAGTTCTAATCCGATTAAGACCGTGTTAAGCCAAACCCATGTTGAGTCGAGTTAGTCTGGGCTTAAATCCAATTGAGTCAAACCATGTCCAAATCTAACTGAGTAGATCTCAATCCAAGTCAAGACAAGTCGAGGTGGGATCATGATCAATTAAGTTAGGCTAGGCCTATGTCGAGTCTAGTTTGGTTGAGTTCAACTCAGGTTGGGTTTAGGTCAAGTTGGATCAAGGCATTATCGAGACCATGTCAAACTAAATTGAGTTGATCTCATGTCAAGTCGAGCTGAATCTACCCAAACTCAAGTTGAGTCAAATCAATCCAGTCCGAATCAACGAATCCTTAAAAAATCAAAATATAAATTTGAGAATATAAAGAATTAAAAATTCTCACTTTTTAAACAAAATATGAAATTGTATAATTTTAAGTAATTCAATCCCTCTAATCAAATTATAGAATTTTAGTTTCTTTTATCATTCTTTACCCAAACCACATATTTTTATTACAAAATATTTCAAAATTTCTAAAAAAATTAATCACTCTTTTAAAATGACTATCCAAAATTTATTACTAATTTTATTTTGGATTAAAATATCCCTAACGTCTCACACCCCAAAATGTAAAGGAAATAAGTTTTTTTTTTTATTTCAATAATTTTGTAATTATACTGCAAAAGCATGTTTTGGTAATGCGTTTTGACAAAATCTTAATAAGATACACTACAAAAACTTAATTTTCTTGTGTTATGTAATGAAAGTGGCAGGGATATTTTCGTTACAGGGGTATTTTTGTCAAAAGGCAAATATTTGCCAAATTTTTCGAGGAGTTCTATAGTAACGTAGGGAGTTCTGATAGTAAATATGCTTCAAGTAGTTAGTTTGGGACCATAGGTTTAGCCCACCACTCTGTGGTTCCTTCTAGACGGTTTGTTTTTTGTTTTGTCCCTATTGTAGTCAACGGTCAATGTCATCGCCGAGTGGAGGCCGCGGAGAAGGCACGGTTGTTTACGCATCAAGATTCTTCCCCCTCTCTGAAGCATTCACTTTCAAAGTGGCTGCTATAGACTTTACATTCTCTATAATCTCGAGGCTTAGTTAGGGTTTTCTGCCATTGCTATGGATTTCGAGAGTAGGAGGCTTCATCTGCTCATCTCTGTGCTTGCCGTCGTTGCTCTCAGCTTCACAGGTATTTTACTTTATTCATCACCCTCAATTCAATTTTTTCTGTAAAATTAAGATCTGAGGTGCACGAGGACCCTCCCCAATAACAGATCTCAAATATCTGCAAATTCGATACGGTTACCGTTGAGGCAGGGTAGGATTTTTTGGTGAAGAACAACTACGGCTGGTTTTTATATTACGAGAAGTAAAGGATTGATTGAGAGAATATTTTCATATTTCTATCAGTAGCATGGATTCTAATGAATTCCTTGGAACTGTTGTATTGATATGTTTTTCTTCTTGTGTTGTCATACCATAGCAGAACAAAAACAAATAAACTAACTCGTGGTTTTTTCCAGAAAATAGGTCACTTCTTCAATTCCTAAACAAGAAAAAAAGAAAATTATATAAGCAATCTCAAGTATTATAAATCATGCCAATTAATCTCTCAAAAACTGAAAAACCCTTCGAATTGATCTCTAAACATTTGTAAAGTATGCCAACTTGGAAATTAAATTGATTTATATTCAATACTTGAAGGATTTAACTCATACGTAAGTTGCTCCTTTCAGCTGAAAAATGCAGGGAACTTGTTGGAGAGGATGGGTCATCCCAGAGTGGAAAGTTTACGATCTTAAATTGCTTTGATATGGGTTCTGGGACAGTAGCATGTGCTGTGAAGGAAGGCGTGAAGCTCTATTTTTACAATATCAGATCTTCTCATGTTGAAAGTGCAAGGATTCGTGCAATTGAGTCTGCCCTTGTTCATGCTGTTGGTCAGGGGATGTCCCCAACAGATTCAGCAAAACATGCACAGAAAGAAGGTAAGAAGGCAGCGAAATTGGCTTCCCGTCAAGCCAAGCGGATTATAGGTCCCATCATCTCTTCTGGATGGGATTTTTTTGAAGCTATTTACTATGGTGGTACTTTAACTGAAGGTTTTCTTAGGGGCAGTGGTACTTTGTTTGGTACTTATGGTGGAGGGTTCCTCGGGGAGCAAAGGCTTGGTAGATTTGGCTATCTAGTTGGAAGTCACTTGGGCAGTTGGGTTGGTGGTAGAATAGGATTGATGGTTTATGATGTGGTCAATGGACTGCAGTTGTTGTTGCAATTTGTTCAGACAGGAGAAATTGTAGTTCGCGAAAAATCTGAACCACCTGAAAGTTCCTTTTTTGGCGAAACTCCTGTTTATGACAGCTCTGAAGACTCCAAATTTTATGAATCACCTCCCAGTGAAGAATCATATGCGTATGAATCACCTCCCAGTGAAGAATCCTATGCCGATGAATCAACTGGACGTCAGAGCTATGAAACATACAAAGATTCTGAACTGTGATGAAAATGTGAAATTCATATGCTGATATTTGCTCAAATTTTAGGTAAGCTCTGAAGGCGGTTTCCAGTGCTGGCAAATCATCTCCCAACGAAGAATCCAATGCCTAGGAATCTACTGAACCTCACAGCTATGAAACATATGAAGATTCTGAACTGAGATGAAATTGAAGTTCATATATTTGGTAATTGCTCAAATTTTAAGTTGATTATCAGTGTTTTTCTTCAATGTCTTTGCTTAGATGTCTTTGTAGGGATTGGTAACCTCTGGATACTCTACTAGATTGTGAATATATTTCTTGCCCTCAACCGAAGGAAGTCACATAAAACAGAAACTAGTTGAAACTAAAATGAAAACTTTTTCTTTTTCTTTTTTTGTCCTGTAAGCTTGAAGATTGTAATTTTGCAAACTGTCCAAATCAAATCCTTCATCTTTACTCTTTAGCAAACTCCAGTGGCTTAGAATAATCCTATTAAAATATTTTATAGAAACGAAAATAATATTATTTAGGGGGATATATGCTAGCACTCTTTACTGTGTATGAGTTGCAAATAACAATTAGTCAAGTCAATCAAGGATAGATCCCGAAAACAAACATGACAACAGCCCATAAAAATGAACTTTAACTCATATAACACTTATTAATGAATAAATTAGAAGATTACGCATTATCTTTATACAGAAATAAATTTATAAATAATATTTTAAGAAAGAAATTAAGGGGGAGAAGGATCCATGCTTGCTGTTTTGAAATTATTTGCAGCATATGTCCACATTGGTTATGGAATTCTCAAAGGTTATGTAATACATATAGATCTGAAACCAAAGACAAGACCACGAAATCATCTTTTACTACCAAGTTAGCTTTAGAATTTAATTTCGGTTATGATGGAACAATTTTAAAAGAATTACGAAAGAAAAACAAACTAATTTATTTATAATTTAAGTTTAGTTTATACAGTGAAATATCACATTTCGGTTAAATTATGAAACTGGTTTTATTTTTCTTTTGGTAATTTTTTTATCTTCAGTAAGTTTTCCCACAAAATACTAAACAATTTCTTTTGTCTACACTACCCTATAATGAATGTGTAGTTTGGACGGAGTTTGGTGACAGATGTTTGTTATTTAATTTGTGAACACAATCTTGGGTGTTTCTTTCTTACACTCCCATCAAATTTCTTTATGCACCCATCAAATAGATAAAATAAATAAATAAATGTTCCATCTAATTTACTTCCACTCTGAAACACAATCCAAAAAAGTTATTTTGAAAATTAGAAAATGCATTATTATATACGTTCCAGAAGTTTATTCCAGAAATAATGTTTTGAAAAACATTTTCCAAAATACATTTTATAAATTCCAAAAAATATGTTATAGAAAAAACTTCTAAAAATAATAATATGATTAAAGAAAATGGTAAAATAATATTTTTGAAAATTTGACGGGTGCCCGGAAGAATTCTGATAGGTTCAGAAAGAAACACCCAAAATATGAAAATTCTTGTAATCTAAAAATATTTTTTTTCAAAAATATTCTGAAGTGCGATATGAGATATCATTATATGTCGGAGAAGTTAATAAATATCCTGGATATAGAAAATATAATAATATTTGAATAAATTACACTTTAATTCTATCAATACTATATAATTTAACTTAGTGAAGATGCACTAGTTGTTCCATTTTTTAAATGATAAATAATATTAAAAATGAAAAAAAATTATAGAGGAAATTCATATCTTTGATTGTTCTCGAGGAAAAATTATTTATGCAAATGAATTATATTATCGATAAAATATATAAGGTTACAATTACCTTTTGTGCTCTTTTCATTTTAAAACTATTATGTATTTATCCCTTTATGACATTAATTTAATTATATTAACAGTGTAGTTTTTGAATACTATCATTTAATCAAAGATGGTTATATATAATTTTTAAAATATTTATATTATAAGTTATATCATTATTTCAAATTAGTTATCGGTGTAAATTTTCTTACACTGATCTTATAAAATAATTATTTTTCGTTTTAATAACAGTTATGAACAAAATGCTAATTATTTTTTATTAAATATAATTTGTTCTTAATTTCTACAAATATTTATTAAGTACTCCAGTGGAATATTTTCACATGCCACTCACGCTTCTATCAGTATAAACCATGAGCGCAACATTTCAATTTTAAAAATATTTATCCTATTACTTTGTGTTAATGTCATTATTAATATTATTTTTCAAAAAAACATTATACTGATTGTTTATTTGAGAAAATCTTGAAATAAAATATATAATATTTCATTGAAAAATATTTTTTTTACAAAAAGAAAATTTGTAAATCAATATAAAAATTGTTTCCAATAATAATAAAAGAGGAATATATGTACAATTGCAATTATCTATCAGTAAACAAGCACGACAAATGCTAATCAATTGGATTCTTTAAATACGTGGTTCTTATTTCGTTTATGGAATTTATATAATAAATATAATTACGGTTTTTTATTTGTCTTTGATGTCTATCTTATCTGGAAACTTAGTCTTCTATGAAAATTATTACTAATACTAATATACTTTCTTAAACATTAAACAAAACCAATAAAAAAGCTTCCAATAAAATCAAATATTAATACTTTGTTATTTGATTGTTCTCACTAATACAAACTTTAATTTTAAAAAAATTAGTACGAAAATCATTCGTATAAGTTAGCAATGTGATATATATATTTGTGCAATGTGTCAATGATCTATACAATTTTTTTAATTGTTGATATAAAATTGTTATAGCAAGGAAGTTATTGATTAAATACAATACAAAGTGATGTTTTGAGGTCAACAACTACTTTATAATTATATTTTTTTAATTAATTTTTTTATTATCACTACAAGAAAATCATGAAATAAAAATTAATTTTAGAGACAACAAATAATTAATTGATATAATGACTAAATTAGAAACTATTTTAGAGACTAAACAAAATTTTAGTTTCTATTATTGTTAAATGATTTTTAAATAATTGGTAATTAAAACCTTGATAGCTAATTAGATACCAATTTAGAAATTATTTAATAATAATATAAACTAATTTAGAAACCAATTTTTTTTAGTTTCTAAAATATTTCTAATTTAGTTTTTATAATTATTTTTTTAATTTAAAATTAGTTTTTATTTCATGATTTTATTGTAATTTCTATCTACCCACATCCATTAGTATGGATTTTTACTAATAAAAAATTGTGTCTCAACTATTAGAGAATATTCATGATTTTGACAAAGGGATATGTAGGAAAGAGAAAATAGTAAATTTATGTGAATAGTGATGTGTAAAATTGAAGGAGAAAGCCATTTAGAATGATGGTGTTTTTTTCCGCTTTGTCCTTATTTTTTTACTTTATCATTCATATAAATAATATATATAATAATATATTTTATTTTTATAGGATATTTCATACTTTTTTATATATTTTCTCTTCTTTATAAATAAATTTATTATACAATTCATTCTACGTATAATAGTTTTTATTATAATTGTATTCTTTATCCGCATATAATCAAATTCAGTTAATAGATTTTTTTAAAAAATATATAAATAAATATAATAATAAATTTATATATGTTAGATAATATTATTTTAACAATTATTTCTATATTTCGACAATATGATAATATTAACTAACTCATTTTTTCAAAAATAATTATTTGATAATACCAAAATAAATTATTCAAAAGTATCAAAAATAATTTAGGATATTTAAATTAATTCAAATCTAAAAAAATAACTCACATTTAATTATTTAAATATTTTTAAATACAGTGATATATTTGTTAATTTACATTTTGCACTTTTTAAAAAATTTAAAACTCTTCCTCCACCTCCACAATCATCACACAAATTTCAATCAATTTTTCTCACAAATCCACTACTTAACACTTTCTTTACACTTACGCTTTACTAAAAAATACTCACACAGCTCCAAGCACAACTTAAGTGAAGTTAATTTTTCAAAATATAATTTTTATACTGTTATACAGGTCTATAGTATTCATTACTACACAAAGTTTATACCATACTGTCATAAAATAATGATTCAGTAACGTTGATCGATTATGATTGTTGCCTATATACATAGTAGCTACAGTTTTTACACTCTTGCACATATACCTACTCTGCAACATACAAAATGCAGGTTAAAAAAATTAACAGTTCTAGAGGAATAGAACATATGCACACATCACTCAGGCACAAGGTGTACCAAAAATCAACACGGTGGTTCATTTCCACTGCAGAAATAAACTACATAGGTCCTCTTCCTATGGCGCTGCCATTTACACCATCCATAATGGCAAATCGCATGTCTTCAGATGGTTTCCAATGCCGTTTCCTTTGGTTGATGAACCAATTGTTTATCTGCTTTTGATCCAGACCCGTCATTTCTGATAGTTGCACTTTCTCCTCCTCCTAACAAACAATTTGTTTCAAACCATTCATATCAAAGTCTGCAATGTTTATTCTATTCACATGGAAAACTAAACATCTATATCAAACTAAACATCTTCACAAACTCACCATTTCCTCCTTATTTTTTGCAACCAACATACTATATACAAATCCATGACACAAATCATCAAGTCACAATTTTTGACAAGCTTTAAGCAATTTGATTAGTGCAGTATTAACTTAACATATAAGCATAATAACAAGAGAGTATTGCTATTTTCAAATTATTGCTGATTGCTCAAGGGGCACACTTCAGATATATATATTATAAGGTCAAATTGTGTGAATGAAATACACATAACATACACAAACACGCACTTGATGATATGAATTTGAATTACCGTAGGATAAGGCCACCTATAGTGGGTGCTCCACCAGTCCAAGAGTATCCTCCTTGCCTCCTTTGGAAGTTTACCCTTTTTCCTTTTCTTTAAAAATTCCTTCCTTAAGCTGCTAAGATAACCACCATACTTATGAAGGAGCATTTCTTTAAGCTCTTGATCACCGGGGCGGTTGCCAGAAGATTCCTGAACTTCCACTGCTTCCATCTTCTCCCAACTGAATTCATCCTCTGATGTCCCAGCTGCCTCATCTGACAAGAATGCTGAAAGATACAAAAGAGATATGACATGTTATTCAGAATTAACTTTACCACTTCTTAAATCTGTGAAGGATAGCAAAATGGAAAACCAAAGGACTAAGATGAAAAAGCAATATTTGCTTAGGCAATTCCGTAATGGTCAACTAGAGCGATTCACCAAAAAAGGAGGACGGTTGAACTTGGAATAGGAGAGAAACAAGGTGCAGTACAGAGGAAGATCAATGAGGGTGAAAAGCTAAAGCTTGAATCAAACTTGAAGATGATGTAAAAGTTTGGCTACAATTATTGAGTGTCAGTACAGCAAATTATACACCAATTATTACAAGCCAAAGTCAGACATTTCTCAACATTTTTGGTGCTTTTTTTTTTCATGTCTTCATGGTTTTTCATCAAAAATGGTCCCCCACTTCAATATTTTTAATTCCGGACTGAGTCTACTCATTTATCAACACGACTCTTTCGCTTTCACGTACGAAAAGAAAAATGCATGTGGTCTCTTCCATAAATACATACTACTTCTCTATATACAAACAAAATGTAAAACTTCTACTAAGAATTTCAGGTAATTGTCCCATAATATTGCACCGTGCAAAAACTTAAAAGTCAAAACCTTTCTTTTTCATAACTTGGATATGTCAGGACCCCAGAAGCCATATATCGCAAATGAAAAGATTAATGCAGCTTTGTTATGTGATCCTACAAATATTTCATAGTACTTTGTTCAAAAAAAGAAAAGTAAATACATCTAATGTACTACAAACTTGAAAAACATTTAATACTTTCTTTATCTAAGAAGTTGGAAGGTGATTTAGTACAAGAATTTAGAATTATTCATGAAACTATTATCACCTCAATATAAATAATTCGCATGATATTGCATAACTAAATTATTCAATTCTAGGATGTAGCAGAGATGAGCAGTAACTGTTAAGAACCAGGCAAAGGATATATACTTCAACATTTAGAAGTTCCTGATACACTCTAAAAAAAATAGACATTGATTGTTATACCTAAATGAGAATCTGATTAAACCTAACAGCAGCACCAATGCAATTTCCAAGCAACAGAATAACAATACATACACATTTTTCCCATGTCATGTTGAAATATTCATATACTCAGTCAAATACTAGGTACACCTTCCATGTCTTACACCAAGTTGTAATGCATTGAAACAATTAAGTGAATCCATGGCAGGCTATTAAAAAAAGCTAGAGGGAGGATGAAATTAAAACAATGGACTACTGTTAAAAGCTAAGAAGACATCAATGTACCCGATCATTTTCCTTTCCTGAAAAAAGTTTAGGTGAATTTGTTCCAAAGATTCAGTAAAACCAAGACATGTATATCAAGACTCAAAGTGTCCTTACACATATCCCATCAAAAGATTTTCTCATCGACAGAAGGATTTTAAAAAACATCCTTCCCAACTGAGTCAGTTATTGCTGTCAATTTTTCTACCAAGTAATTCTTTATTGGGTCTATACAATCGTTTTCTCTCCTATTTTAAATGACATTTTCCTTTTTTTAGTATGCAGTTGCATGTAGGAGTGTGAACATCTTTACTTACAGTAGTTACTTGGTCATTTACACACTCCACACAGGACCAACTGAAAAAAAAGTTAAGAATGTCGTAAATTAAGTATTACTTTTGGAGGGAGGACCCAATTTAACAGGAGTGAGAGAATTGTAACGTGGGCGTCATAGTACATAATGTAAATTTAAATATTCACTAAACAAGACAAAATCCGACTCCATCTCCAACGTACAAAAGAGGGCAATTTGTTGGTCTTCACCTAAAAACAAAACATAAATACAATACAATAATGATAATAAATGGAAAAAGGTCCATATTCATATTCTTTTGACGCAGCACCATTTATACACAATGCTGCCATGGGTTGCGAAATCAAATGTTTACCTGAGCGGTTGTTATTCAGTGGCAATGCCAATGTTCCCTTACAAAGATTGCTGAGTTGTGATTCGATACTACACAAAAACAAGGTCGCTTCGTTGAATGGCTTGGACAACTCCTGCGTGTATCTATGTAGAACTTCGCAGTATGATTCCTGAGATGAGTTGCAACAGCAATTAAAATCTTCATGCCCGAAAAAGTTTATCAATCCTTTCTTTTAACTCAAGCAAAAAGAAATTAGTTTAAGATATAAAAGAAGAATACCATGAACTCGTCAAGCTCAGGATCATCTCCTATCTCACGAAGAGGAACCGTTGGGTGGTTTTCACGGGCTATTTCTTCAAGAAGTGAAGCGAGTTCTGGCGGTGCTCCAACCTTCCAATAATTAAAAATCGCAACTACCATTTATTCTTAATATTCATAGCAGAATTTAAGAGAAGAATCGGAATTAATTGAAAAAAGGTAAGAACAGATAATTGATATGGCAGTGCCATAACCTTTCGGCATTCTATGTAAGCAGATACTAGACTTGGATAAAGAGGGTGAGTGGCGATCTGGGTCTTGATGAACCGTTCAGAACTTTCTGGCTCTTCCAGCTGAAGGAAGTTATTGGCCACCAGTCCTAGATTCAATTCAGATGCAGCAGTACCGGAAACGTTGACGTTGACTTCTCTAACAACATCCTCGGAACAAGACAGGAGAGAGTTCAGCTTGTAAAAATTTTCCATCGATATCCCTAGCTACTCTCCACTGAAAAGCACTCTTCTCAGCCACCAACTATATATATAAATAGTATATAACTAGAGAATTTTCACAAATCTAAAGTTTAAAAAGTAGAGCACATGCTGTGGAAAACCAACAAAAGAATCTAGCCCACAGTGCAAACCATGCAGGTTTCTTCGAGCTGAGAATACAGGCAGGGAAATCAGCTCGAACTTTGAAGAACCCAACAAGAGAAGGTGTAGAAAAAAGGGGGCAAGTCTTTTCTTTTTTGTATTGTTTGAGGTTGTTTTTGTGTGTTGTTGATGGAGTGATGCGGTGAGAGAGAAGGGTAAGGGGAGTTGATGAAAAGGAAGGATGGGGAAGAAGGGGAAGAAAGTGGAGCTATTACGGCACCTGGAAAGGGACGAGACCTTGTTTTTCTTTTCCAATAAAAACCTGGGGAAAAGGAAGAAAGGAAAGGAGAGAGAGAGAGAGAGAGAGAAAGAGAGTGTGGGAAATTAGGCTTTGGTAAGTGGGAAGTGCAAACACAGAGAGAGAGAGAAGAGAACTGCAACAGTAGAAAGGATTTGACAAGGTTAAGGTGTGTTTGAGCAAAGACATAGGCATGTAGGTGATGTATAGGCCGTATTTGTAGACGTCAGTCACTGATTTTCACTCTGACGTGACATTTTGCCACGTGACTAATTTTGATTGGTGAGTGGAATATGTGGGTCCACCTACCTGCATGCAAGTTTGAAGGTAGCTATTATCATCATCATCTTTCTGCTAATAATTCCAACCTCACACACACGCTTGTCTCAGCTCAATTACTTTTCTCAATTGGATCTGCTTTCTTCTTATTTTATCAAGGTCTATCAGTAACAATAACTATTCTCAGTTCCACTTCTACTTCCAACCATCTACTGCCATCACACTGTCACTAGTACTACTCCATAACCATCACTTTCTTCACACACACACACACAAAAACGTATTAGATTGCATTCAAGGTTTTTTTCTAAGATCATCTCCAACTAATGTACGTACCATACATGCTGCATCTCTAATGAAATTATAGGGTTTTTTTAACAGACTGTAGAATTAATCTCTGATTCAGAAAATTTATTGTTTTTCTCCAAAAATTCGATCTTCTACTTAGTAAGATATTTCTTTTATCTATTTTCTCATGGCAAAAGAAAGCACTTATTCATCAACCAACAGTTCTCAGGAACTTGTACAATAACTAGACTGTGTATTATTTTTTATCTGTTCTATTTCACATATTATGTCTTTTTAATAACTTTTAATAATTTATTTTAAATTAAACAATTCTAATTTTGTAATTATTTTTCATCTACTTTATTTATCTTATATCAAATGTACCTATTTTTCTTCTTTATATTATTGTAAAAAACCTATTAAATAAAAACTAATTTTATAGATTACAAATAATTAGTTAATATATTAACTAAATTAAATATTATTATAAAGATAAAAAAAATTGATACTTTATAATTATCAGGTAAATGACAATGTTTGCAGCTTCTTCCATAAGGACCTAGGCAATTCAACTCATAGCAGCATATTCTTACTCTCTCCAAAAATAATTTCATTTTTATGGTGTATCTGCAACTATCTTATGATACTTTATATCTTTTACCCTACGAAACTCATTAAACTCTCTTGAAACAAACTCTATTTCATTTTGTCATAAGGACTTTAAGTTTGGTCCCTTGTTGATTACTTACCATGGTGTGCCACGTATTGAACATATGGAAAATATTAGTTTTACTTTTCAAGATATAGACCCACACCATTCTTGAGGTATTTTCTATCATAGCAAGAAAATAAGATCATCCATCATGAGTTTAAGCTCTTGTTGGACCCCATAGGTCTTCATGAACATACTCAAAATGTCTACTTGACACATATTTACCAATCTCAAACTTTAATCTACAAGACTTTCCCATTACACAGTGATAATAAAACTCTAGCCCATTATCTTATGACTCCCTAGCAGGTTCTGCTTCTCTAACTCCATCAAACTCTGTCCTAACTATAGATACCATAACTTCACTTTATCCTGCATTGTCTGACTAGCCACAAGCACATGCACGATCACTGCTGAACCATTTAAGATGTAAAACCATTATTTTTCACCCCCTTAGCAACTCATTCATTGTTCAATCTTGGTTGTTAAACTCATATGATCAAACATGTTGATTAACAAAAGATTCCTCTTATGCTCTAGAACATATGTCATTTCTTACAACAACATCTCTCGATTATCAAAGATCTTTAATCTCATAAATGTCTTGCACCTTATAGACTTTATTATTCCCAAAAAGGACTACTCCACATTCTTTGAGTTCAATGGTCCCAAAGAACTCCTTCACAAGACGCATGTGGTAATTGCATCTTGAGTTTATCCATGTATCAGAATGTAGGCATCACTAACACCCTTACAAACTCTTAGTTATCAGATGCTAACACAATATCAACAAATTCCTTCTTGAAACAAGATTTTTTTTCCTTTCTCATTTCTCTCATTCTCTGGAAAACTTAATTTGAAGTGACCTTTTGTGTGACAGTTGTAGCACTGAACTTCTATCCTATCGTCTAACGAATATTGCATTGGCTTCTCCCCCTTAAACCCATTGTTTTCCTTCAACTTTGACACGTTCAAACTCAACCGTTATCATCTCCTTTAGACTCTTAAAACTTTTGAATCTCCTTAGTCCTTATTAAGGTTTGCACCTCCTCAAGAATAATGGTATGCATTCTCGAACAACAAAGTGTCTTTAAAATATTCATACGTCTTAGGCAAGAGGTTAAGAAGAAGCAAATCCTCATCCTCAAGTTTCATCTCAATGTTTTCTAGTTGTTCGAAATTTTGTTGAGATTCGCTACATGCCCCACCATCGTTCTTGATTCGATCATCTTGAACAAATATAACTATTGCTTCAAATAGTTTGTATGCATACTCATATACAATGACTCTAGTTTCACTCACATTAATATAATTTTTTTCTCCTAAGCGACTCCCTCAATGCCTTATCACAAAGGCATATAATTATGACGCTCATGAATTTGTTGATCTTATGAGACATAAATGCTGACATTTTCGCCTCATTCCTTAAAGCATCAACACAACCTTAATGTATCATGCAAGCTTTATCACCAATACACCAAATTATGATGTTTTTGGCTTTGTTGATCATGTTAGCCTTCTCCTTTTGAGACATAAACACTAACATGCTTGTCACCCATTATAGCTTGAGAAAAATCTTGTTGGATCAAGATGACATCTATCTTGATTCTCCACAATCCAAAGTCATTCTTCCCAAAAAACTTCTTGATGTTAAACTTGGTGGTCATGTTTTCAACTATTTGACTTTATTTTTCTCATCCCCATAGACGTCTATTGTTGGATTCACAAAAGTAACAAGCAAGAAAATACAATAATAACATTGAAATAAATTGGGTTTTTGATCATGATGGGGTTATTTTTTTTTGTTTTTACCAAAATGGGGTCTGTTTAAAAAAAATTACAAATTTAGACAAGTCGTGCTAATTTGACATGACTTCATATGCACAAATCGTCCCAATTTGACACGACTCTGTCATGTCATACTGAAGTCGTGTCAACTTGCCACGACTTCTGCCATGTCATACTTAAGTCGTGCCAACTTGCCACGACTTTTGCCATGTCATACTGAAGTCAGCTAATAATCATTACTTCTCAAGCTATTTATTTTGCTAATTCACAACAATAATTCTCTATTTATTTTCCAAATACAATAAATTTTCATTTATCTATTTATTTCCAAATTCAATAACAATTTTTTTCATTTTTTAATTAATCAAATAATCAAGTTATTGTATTATATTACCGTCAAACATGATCCATACACGATTATCCAATTTTTTGTTCCTTAAAACTAACACTCTTAGAAAATTATGTATGAAATTAATTTTTAACATTACATAACTTACTACCCAATATAAACAATAAAATAAAATAAAAAATTATGACGTGGCAGAAGTCATGCCAAGTTGGCACGACTTTAGTATGATAGGACAGAAGTCGTGCCAACTTGGCACGACTTCAGTATGACATGGCAGAGTCGTGTTTAATTGGGATGATTTGTGCATATGAAGTCGTGCCAATTCGGCACGACTTGCCTAAATTTGTAATTTTTTTAAACGGACCGCATTTTAGTGAAAAGCAAAAAAAATAACCCCATGATGGTCAAAAAACCAAATAAATCACTTTTATTAAGACTGGAAGGTTCTATATGCAGAGAGTCTCACAAGATACAATGTACTATACACACAACATTATCTATATATAAAACCTAAGGGTCGGAATAGCAAAATATCACTTAAGGAAAATTGTTAAGATGATTACAATGAGTCACACTAGACAATCTAACTAATCTTAACACTATTAAATTGTCTCCGTTGACGACATTCTATTTTCTTCCATTAGAAAATATCATCATTTTATTGAAATCTTCAATACATTATCGTTGTATATGATTTAAAGTCAATCATCACAATAACAAATAAAATAAATGCTCATTCAAAAGAAATACATATAAATATAAATGAAGTGATATTCATCTCCTCCATACTTTTACTTCAAAATAACTACATAATTATTTACTTAAAACATTTTATATGCAAGTAAATAGATATTATTTATCTTAATTTATTATTAGAAAATGATGTCAAATTCTAAGTCACTTTATGCACAATAATTTAATTCAAATAATGTGTAACTGTATTTTTTAGCTTTATAAAATATTGGAAAAATTTAGATGTCAAAGTTTAAAATTAATTTTTTTAAATGTTAATATTTTACTTAACTTAAGTTTAAGAATTATAACATTATATTTAAGAATGATTATGTTGTTAATGTAGTCCATCATGCTTAGATTGAAAATTAAAGAAACGATTTTTCAAATAAGTTTTACTTTTTTATTAATAATTTATATTTGACTTATATATTAAGCTTAAGTACGAATATATAGATTTTATGTTACTACTTATGCAAGTACGGATATATAGGTTTTATGTTATTACTTAGTCTGAAAGCAACTTTCATCAACATTTACCAATAAATAATATTAAAATTATAAGATACAAATCCCGCATCAACATTTACTAATATATAATATTAAAATTATAAGATACAAATTTCGATCAAGCTAACAATGTTTTAATCTTTTTAAAATCACCTACATTCATTAAAAAAAAAATTATTAAATAAAAATTAATTTTAGAGACCACTAATAATTAATTATTATATTAACTAAATTAGAGATATTTTAGATACTAACAAAATTATTGGTTTTTAAACTAGTTTCTATTATTGATAAATAATTTTTAAATTAGTATCTAATTTGCTACTAATGTTTTAACTACCAATTATTTAGATTCTAAATCTGGTAACAAAAATCAAAGTTTATCAATAATAAAAACTAATTTAGTAATTATAGTATGGGTGGTCCGATAACAGATGACCTAATAAACCCAACAAACTATCGTTAAGATAAACTTTAAATGACTATGATATCATATTAAGTGAACTTTAAACCTAACTCAACTTATAAAATCAGTTGAGGTTTGCATTTACTTATATATTATGCAATGACTCACTTATATACTATGAAATATCACTTTTTAATCGATACGAAATCTTCAACATTTTCAAATCATGAATAATGTTGTTACTCTTACGAAATTTTAAACCCAACTATATTACATAAAACATTTATTGATATCAATTGGTTTAAAAGGATTCAAACCTCTACGAAATAAAATAAATAAATAAATAAAGAATAAGTTACATTAGATTAATAGATTAATCATCATAACTATAATCACTAACCATAAATTTGGTTGTGGAGAGAACTAGCTTTCCATGAGATTCTCAATCAAGAGGTCTTCATACAAGTTATAAACAAAATTTATATTTAAAATGTTCACACAAATGTCATATTATTACAATTTTGTACCACTGAAGACATATTCAAAATAATGCACTCACTTTGTCTTGGCCAATTGAAGGGTTTGGCAATTTTTTTCATTTTTAGAAGGAGAATAAAAAATCGATATTTTAAAGATTTTGTTTTAGACAATGACATTTACGAAACAAATTAAAGTTTTGCCTAAATCGTTTAATTGATGGTCCTTCTCCTCTTATACTATGTATTTCACATGCACATGTATTTGATCTAGTTCCATACATATATTTCTGACTTTTCTTTTACCTAATTGCGTTTAAGTTATTTAATTAAAAGTTGAAACATGGTCGAATCCATAAATGAAAAATGCTTTTGTGTAAATCAATACACTGTTTTCTTCTTCCTAGTCACGAAACCACTTCTATCACTCGATCTAATAATGTTAGGTTTAACTATAAAAACTCTTCTGAAAAATTTCCCTCTTTCTTCTAAAAAACACATTACTTTATATTTTGTTAGAGAGGATTACGTTCCACCAATTTTGAAGCTTTTTTTTTTGTGGTAAGAATCTTTCCCTCCACCTTTGCTCAAACACATAAAGGGTAAAAGAATAAATTTTGAGCAGGTAGCACAATTTGCTTATAATTGGTGAGATCTTGAAAAGGGCTAAAAGGTAATCAGGCATATCTTTGACTACCGAAAAGGATCCTCATCATTTTTACATGGTGGTGCATTGTTCACCCAAATAAATAAATATTTGATTTTAGCTCATGAGCCATTTTTATAGACTTTTTATAAAATTATAAATATAATAAAGTCGTGCTACCATTACATTATAAATAAATTATGTTAAGCCTAACTCAAACACTCGATATGATAGACTCGAAAATGGCTCTGATACCATATTACGAAGTGAGCTTTAAGTCTAATTCAACCCCATAAAACTGGCTCATAGGATTGAGATTTGCACCCACTTATATACAAAGAAAGACTATAATCTCTAGTCGATGTAGGATCTCCAACAGAAGTTGTATCGTATCAAAATAATATAAACTATATTTTAGTTTAACTTTAAGTCGTGATATTTTGATGGGACTTCACCTTAAAGTGTCAAAAATTTTAATATTATTTTAACATATTTATTTTTTATATTTGTAATGTTTTAAAAACAACCCCATTTTGTTAAAAGAAGAAAAAAACTATCACACTTTGATAGAAAAATAAAAGGCATTTTTGCATGTGAAAATTTGAAATGTGTTTGAAGTGAATGAAAAGATTGGAGAGTTAATTATATGGTTTTGAAGATAGGTGAGAAAGAGCATTATGATTTGTGAGACTAAAAAAGAGATTTTGGAAGAGTGAGTGATTGTGAAAAAGTGGTTAATAAAATTAAAGTTAAGAAGGGAAGGACATAGAGTTCCCCACATTTTGGGATACAGACCACAGTCATGCAACAACAATTAAACTCCACCGCAACCTCTCCTTTCTAAACCCTTATCGTACTGGACTGGGCCCAACCACTCCAAAAATCATTCTTTTTTTTTTATTTCATATATTTATCAATTATATTTTTTTTTTCTATTTCACTTCTAATAAAATTAAGGATGACTTAAAAGAGATTTAATTGCACCTACTTTATTTTTAAAAATTAGAATTGCATCAGGATCCAAAGAAATAAAGTTCAATAATTGTGTTTTGAATTAGATTTCAGTTGGAACAGGGGTTAATTAGCTGGTTCTTCTCTGTCCAAGCTGACGTATTATATATATATATATATATATATATATATATATATATATATTAAGTTGTTTTATAGTTTTCTTGATTTAGTGCTTTATTATCTATACGTATTTATAACTTTTTTTTATTAACACTGTATGTTTGGAAATATATAATATGTCCAGTGATTGATTCATGAAACTAGTTTTAACTAAAAAAGAATAGATTTATTAATTGTAGGTGTTGCGCTCACAAATAAAATTTATGTATTAATAGTTAATAGAAATAATAAATTACGTGATTTCAAACAAATTCTAATCAATAATAAAAAAAGTGTTTTAAATGAGTCTATTGTAATAACATGTTTAAGGTTATATTTTCCAAGACCTTTTTTTGTTATCTTATATACAATTTGACCAAACCGTGTTTTTTTAATAGTTTATAGCGCTTTTGAAAATTATTTTATTGATTTATTTCTTCTTTTAAAATTATTATACTTAATAAATTAGTGTTTTCCCTTTCTTTAGATAAGGAAGATTTTATCATAATTTAAGATACATGAATTAACATAATAAAAGTATTTCATTTACTTAATTATGTTATTATTTTTACTGTATACTTAATTAGAAATATTTAAGATATTGAATAATATAATATAAAAATATAATAACTAAAAACAAATAGTTTAAACAAAATAAATAGTTTTTTCTCAAAGAGTTAAGATTAATAAAAAAAATTAGATTGTAAATATCTCAAAAATCAAAATAAATTAAATTAGATATAAATTATATTTTAATGTGTCAGTTCTTATCATTTTACATTTAGTAATTGTTTCATCCGATAATTTTATCAACACTTATATTTCAATAAATTAACTTAATCAGATTTAACCATTCCTCAACTTTTTGCTATTTTTCTCAATCATAATATAAGTGAAATTGGGTAGAAATTTCAATTTTTTTATTAATAAAGTAAGTAAGTTCTTCAAATTGATATATACCGATAAAAGTTATTGATAAAAAAAAGTGTTTAATGTACTTTTTTTTAGGCATTATAAAACATACAAAGAGAAAAAGCTCATAAAACGGTAGGATAACTTTTCATAACTTTTAGTTAATAATTTTTTAAATATATATAAAAAAAGTGTTGCTGTCATTTGTTTTCGTCCAAATTTGTGGTCGTTCCAATTCTAAAGTCACGACAACTTGAAAGCGTTAAGGTGTTCCACTTCACAGGTAAAGTTGATCAGAATATCAGAGATGGGTTGAAATTTGGCTATATTATAATATTCTTAGTTTTTAGACATTCAAATAATATAAACAAACATTCTATTAATACTTTTTCGCTTTCTTTCCACACTAGTCAATTTATCACTATTTTTTATTTTTCTTTTTTATTTCTCTTAAGGTTCTGCATCCAGAAAAAAATCTGTTAATTTTTAAAAAATAAGAAAAACTGTTGGGCATTTTTTTAATGTTATTTCACTTCTATTTAAAGCTTTAGGACCCTGTTTCTTATGTTATTATTGGTAACCACTTCACCAACGATCACTTTTTTCTTTTTTGTTTACGTTCTCACAAGTTACATAAAAGTTCATAAAAGTATCAACCCTTAAAAGAGGAGATAATCATGCACCTAACATTAAACTTGATTTGATTATTGGAATATGACATCCATGTACGGTCACAATTGCGCTATTTTTTAAGAAGAAAAAATTGTAGCAACAGACAATGAAGTGGACCAACAGAGCATAAAATCAGTGAAACAAAAGAATGAAAAAAATAAAGAAAACCAATAGACGATCAATGGTATACAAGGAATAGACAAATTGTTTTTGCAAAGGGTAAACTGTATACTTTTACAATGAGTAGACGGTCTATTTTTATAAAAGTATGTTGTCTACAATAATAATAGACGGTGAAAATGGTGAACAACGAACAATATAAATAAAGATGTGTAACAATCAAAACTGAAAAAATAAACTGCAACATCCCCTTTCAAGCTGCATCATAGATGTTCACAAGACCAAGTTTAACAACAATGGTGTTGAAGCTTCCTGATTCAAGGGGCTTGGTTAGGATATCTATAACTTGTTAACTTATAGAAATAGGTAATAACTGGATGAGTTTGGCTTGATGATACAATTGATGAACATATATTTATTCACACTCAATAGTCTTAATTATAAATTATTTAACTATAATAATAAATAAATTTATTATTTTAATTAATATTCTTATAATTGGGTTTATTTGGGTCTTAACTATTATTTTTGTTAATTTTGTATTTTTAGAGTAAATTATCCGGAGGAAGCATCTACTTTTTGAATGGGCCAAATATGCAAAAGTTAAGTTGCTTCTTGAACCAAAACAGAAAACAAATTCTAAGGAGAAGAAAGAAAATAAATTCTACAATATGTCAAAAACAAAATTGGAAGCAAATCTTCTGCAAAATACAAGAATTTTGGAAAATTGGAATCTGCTAACAAAATATAAACTATAATATTTTCTCCAAGATCCTTGGAGCAGAAAAGCCTATAAAAGGACATAAACATCAAGAAGAAAAGGGAGAACTTTATAGAGTTTTCTTAGGTTTTTTTTTTAGTATTCAAATACTTTTCTCCTTGTATAAAATGAAACTAAACTTTTCCATGCTTTTCAAAAAATGTTTGTACGACTTCTACTTTTACATAGAAGAGAAGCCCAAAAGAAGTCGGCCAAACACAACATAGTTTTTAGTTTCTTTTCCTATTTGTAATTCTTTTGTTTGGCCTCCGCATGGAAGGCTAAACCTTTTTGGTTGATTCCTTTGTAATTTCTCATTGAGTTATGAGGTTTTGGTCAATAAAAGTTTTGATTTTTAATTCTCTATAGCAGTTGTTTTAATAGTCTAATCCTCTGGAAAAATGGTTTTTTGTGAGAGGTTGTATTTGAACGCATGATTGAGAGTCTTCCTTATCTTAAACTTTGATTTCTTAGTTAGTTCGCATTGTTCTAATTAATTTATTGGTCGCATGATTCAAGGGAGAGGAGATAAGTATTCCCATGGAGTATACACATGGAACAAAGTGGGTATTGATTAAACCAGTAGACACATGTTTTACTAGTGAGTTTCAGTTGAATAAAATTGGCGCATGTTCAATATGGTTTAGCTCTGTTGGAGGATTGAGAAAGGAACAATCTTTAGAGAACCTGTGAAGAATTCAATGGTGAAAGAACTTGGGGATTAACCATTTTTTATTTGTTGTTTTAATCTCTTTTATATTTTCTGCATAACTATCTTAACCCCTTTTTATTATTATTGTTATTGTTAACTTTTATTGCTTGCCGATAGATTCTAAACACTGATTTACTGATTTTACTTTTGGATTTGTTGGGAGACGACTTGGGGTCATTTGACCACAATTATACTATCATTTCTCTAGTGTTAGATTAGTCTATGCTAGAATCATATTAATTTGACAACCAAATGAAAACTATCAAAATCTATTTCTATATGTTTCTCACATAAAAACTAGAATTCTAAACTATGTGTTTGACAAATTGGTTATTACAATAAACAATAAATGGTGATTGGACATTGACGTTAATAACATTCAACAAATATGATAACAATTATATTTCATAGGTAATGGCCGCGAAAACATGGTATTCAACTTCAGATGATGAATGTGAGACGATAAACTGCTTTTTAGATTTCTAACAAATAAGAGAAGGCCTGAGAAAAAAACAAAAACATGTGATTGATTGTTTAGTCTCTAGACAAGTTGCTCATTAAGAGTCACTAAAACTCTTGGGTTGAAAGACAAACTGTAACATTTTTTACATGACGAAGAACATGTTGGACAACATGATAATGATGTAATATGGGTGTACGAGAAAACCAACTAAAAATTGGATAGAATAACTTATGTCAAGTCTTGTATTGGTTATATATAAATAATACATTGATATGAAGTTATGTCTTGCAAAGGAGTTCCTTCTTGACCATAAATGTAGAGCGGGATTTTATTGCAAGCAATCAAATATCTTCAAGAACATCAAGAATATACTTTCTTTGCGAAACATGTATTCCGTTACCAGATTGTGTAACTTCAAACCCAAGAAAGTACTTAAGCTTTCCTAAATCTTTAACTTTAAAGGTATCATTCAATTGTTGTGTGACACATTGCATGGTAGTCATGAAGTTTCTTGCAAGTATTATGCTATCCACATATACGAGCAAGGCAGTGAAAAAATTGGATATTCTTTTAATAAACATGGAATAATCAACATTAGATTGAATAAAACCAATGGTTTTGAGGAAAGATGATAATTTGGAAAACCATTACCCACTAGCCTGTTTTAAACCATACAATGATTTGGTTAATTTTCATACCTAACCTGGTTTAGGGACTTCCATACTTAGAGGAGGAAGCATGTAAACATCTTCTAATATCAAAATGATTATGTATGAGATTAACAAAGTTGGACAAAGCTTTCCTAGTTTCAAATTTATTTTTATAAGAAAAATCCAACTTAACGATTGTAGTCACAAACAACAGTTAGAAAATATATATGTTCATGTATAAATGAAATGTCAAAAGGTCCTAAAATATCAACATGAATTAATCAAATATATTTAGTGAGCGAGTATAATTTTGTGTGAAAATGAGTTTATGTTGTCTAGCAGAAAAATAATTATTTATGTAATATAAAATTTAGTTAGAAGGATGTCCTAGTCTGAAGTGCCAAATATTCTCATTTTGATATCCCTTCTTTTGTCTTTCAGAAATTGAATTAACAAGATTTATGTACACTTTTTTCTCATTTTCTTGTAGGATGTAGACATCATCATGCAAGTTAGTCAATTCAATCATCCTCAATGTAACAATGTCTCGAATGATACAATTCTCATAAGAAAAAAAATTAGCGTGCAATTAAGAGAATCCATGGTACAACATGTATTTCACATGTATAGGTTTTATTCCATAGAAACTAGCAAAATTATGTATAGAATATCTAACATGATCTGTAGCTCCAATATCAAGAATCTAATAGTTCTCGATTTTTTTATACTTTTCTCTTAGTTTTTCTTAAAGTAGATTCACTGGTAAGACTATTTGCGTTGTGTATTGAATCTCATTTAGATTATTGAATCAATTTAAAAATTTGTTGAACCTGGTAGTTATCATTCATCTTCATATTTTCAGTGCTAGTTTTGGTCTCGTTCATGATAACATTTGCAACACATTCATATTTTTGGTTGTACCATGGTGAGAATCCATGTTTTGAAAAACATTCTTAAGTAGTATGGTTCATCTTATGACAGATTGAGCATTGTTTCCCATAATTTGGATTTCGACCTCTACATCTGCCTTGTGGTTTCCAACTCGTCTTCTCTTGTTTCCATTTGGTTTAATTACTAACAACATTGATAAAAGACTTGTTTTCAATGACTTCAGTTCTGTTTAACTATCTTTCTTGTTAAATACTTTGTTAATATCGGACAACGGGTTTAAAAGAAGAACTTGTGTTTTGTCAATAGTGTAAGTATCATCAAGACCCTTTAAGAAGCAAAACACATATCCATAATCTTTATATTTAACAACAATTTTAATCAAATCACAAGTGCATTTAACTTCATAAACACATTGTGGCATCGACCTTAAAGATTCAAGCTCCTCCCATAATATCTTCAAAATCTGTGAAGAACTTAGAAATGTTTCTCTCTCCTTGCTTCATTGAATGTATTTCTTGAAGGATGTCTGAAATCCTAAAAAGATCTCCATTGGAGAGTCTTTTTCTTATATCCTCCCAAATATTTGTTGCATAATGAATGTATATCGTGCTTTGTGCTATTTGAAGACTGACTGCAGGAGTGATCCATGAGATTATCATCACGTTACATCTTTCCTATGCTTCATAAAGAGGTGCATTTTGTTCTAGAAGCATTGTGCTGCCATCTACAAACTTGAACTTGTTTTCTGATAGTAACGCACATTTCATGGCTCTACTCTATAAATGATAATTTTTCCCAGTGAGTTGTGGACTAACCAAAATTATTACAGGATTTTCACCTAGATGAAGATAATAAGGACTTGATGGGTTTTGAGAAACATTCATGGTGATATTGTTCATGATATAACAAAAATGAATAAAAGAAGAGCAAGAAACAATCTTGATAACAAGAAAAGAAAAGAAAAATTGACAGAAGCAAAGCGAGATCTAACCTGCTCTGATACCATATTGGAACATGACACCCATGGATGATCTGAGTTGTGCTCTATGCCAAGGAGAAAAAAATTACAACAACAGAAAATCAAGTGAACCAAAAAACAAAGCATAAAACCAGTGGAATAAAAGAACAAGAGAAGAGAGAAAAGAAACAAATAAGGAAAAAAAACCACTAGATGGTCAATAGTATATAAAGGATAGACAATCTATTTTTACAAAGGGTACACATACTATCTTTACAAAGAATAGACGGTCTAAAGTAAACGGGTGAAAATGAAAAACAAAGCAACGTAATAAATAAACAACAACCTATATAAATATAAATAGGGATAGATAATGATCAAAAACCACAATATTGATTTCCATGCCTAGGTTCTTTCACACAAAATCACCTATGATGTTCAAGCCAATATGTGACTCCTTAGAAAAATAAATAACAAATCCAAGATTTCTGTAACATATTTATAGAGTTAATTTTGACCATGGAATTGATTCTAGGTTACATAGTGTTGAAGTGAAATTCTTCAAAAGTTGAAATGGTAACAAGTCATATATATAAACAAAAACTAAGAGGAATGGTAGTACAGTTAGATAGATGGCAGCACTGCGATCCGAACAGAAAAGACATGGTGGGGAGCTAAGTGAAGGTTTGGCTTGGAAGACAGAGGAGTGAGGAACAGTTTATAGAAACCCCATTCATGGAGATGGACCTGACAACTTTTCAATCATTTGTTTTTGGTTGGCATCCCTCGTTAATGATGTCTACTAGGTAGGTCCCTTGCACCATAAACTTCTTTTCCTTTCTATATTTTGTGTTCTTGCTTTACCCTTCATCAATATATTCTCCCTTTTCTCTATGTTGGCTTGCATTTTCATTATTTAGTTTTTTGTTACCCACCACTTCACTTCCCTCCTTATCCGAGATCTCCCTCTTGGAATCACAACTTTCTCATCCATTCTTCTTTTGGCATTTATCCCATATCGGATGTGGAAGCAATAATTCCATGAATGGAATGATACAAGATGACAAAATAAATAAATTATTTCATTTCCATGCAGGACCACTTTAAAAAGATATACACTTTTATTCAATAAAACGTTGATACACTGCTCAACATGTGTATTAGCAACAATATCTAAACCCACCATTCCATATTGACTCATCTCAGTTCACATAAGTACTGTTCACTGTTCAAATTTTAAATAGTTATTTGCTTAGTTTTAAAAAGGTTATATGTGCTCTTATATTTGCTTAGTTTTAAAATCAGTAACTAATTACTGATTTTTCCCTATTAGGAGGAATACAAGAGAACAGAAATACAACTCTAAAAATAGAAGTTTCAGCAGAATATGGTGGTAGGAGTAACTGCAGTGCTCCTGTACTGTGAGTTCACAATTCACAAGCAAAGAAGGAAATTGCACCACACTTGCCTAAATTAATTAGTAACTGATTGATACAACATTTAAGGTTTTCCTCCACTCAACAGAGAAAAACTGTTAGTTTAATCCTTTCAAATTGCATAATATCATCTTTCAAAAGTTGTAAAAAGTAAATGTTGCAAAAACAATCATTTGGTAACAGACCTTTAAAAGAGCTGATTTAATGTCAATCTTTCAAAAGATTACAGCGATAACACATGTAATTTTACAAATTCCAAATTGAAAATTGTTTAAAATTACATGTGTCTACTGCATAAAAGTTTGAAAGAAAAAGAAAAGTGAACTTTAGAATCGCAAACTGCACATGATCCTGATCTTCTTTATGTATGCACTGTGGCAGATTTTGACTTGGGGAACACGTGCAACCAATAATACCCCTCCACGAACAGGTAGTACCCACGAGAGTGTTGCAGTGCATTAATCACTGGATTTACACAAAATAGCAAGTTGCAGTGCAATTGACTCCAAAACAGTGTGTAGGACAAGCATGTTGGCTCCCACATAAAGAGTAGATAGAATTTGTCTTTCTACAATTATATATATCACTGAAGTCAAAGTACTGGGATTTACCTACTAGTCCTAACAAGGACCGATTCAGATCCTAGAAACTCATGTCTGGAAGAGCATTTAACGTTAGAACTATACACAACAGACGATGTAAGCATGGAACACCTATCTAACACCCAGCAGCCTTGAGGAAATTGTCAAAGGGGCTAGCAGGAGGTAGCCTCATGGGGTCCCTTGCCAGTTGGCCATACCCATCACCATTTCCTACCTACAAAAGTAGTAACAAGTATAACAATGTCAAGACTGCATTTAAAGAGTTGGATTTATTTTTAACAGAACTCAGTGTTTTCTAATAGCACAAAATATATTTTTGGTACATCTAAACTTTTTCAAAATTTGATTTCAATCTCTCTCAAATTTTTTGTTCCCTCTAATTTTTGAAATGCATAACTTAGAATCCTTCAAGTGGTTTAGACAACGCTTCAATAAAGTGATGAAAGGGATTTTTAAATTAGAGACTAAAAATAGACAAAACATTTTAGAGGAACTAATAATATCAAACCTTAAAAATTTTAGAGGAACCAAAAACATTCTTTACCCTTTCTAAACTAAGTGGAATCATGACAAATAATGATTGCACTATCCAGTATTATCAGAACAAACCTTTTCAAGTGCTGAGTTTCTAACATCAGCAATTGCCAGAAACGATTTATCAGCTGCTTGGGTGTAATGATTCTCAAAGGCCAGCCAATTTGAAAGCTTCTTCCTTGCAAATGTCCCAAGTGATTCACACTGGCTAGCCATGGTGTTGTATGGTAGGGGCGAAGTGGAGACAGCTGTTCCTGCCACTTGACCGGCTACCTCTAAAGCCTACAAACAGTGCATAGATTGTTGAGCTTGTAGGAACAGTAATCATGCGTAGCAATCAAAAGCACAATTCCAATTCCATTTGCATTTTGCGTACATTGACAAAATAAATAGGCATGAAAGATAAACTATGGGATATTAACTTCAAAGCATTTCACTTAAACTCGCCCCACTCCACACCTACACTGTTTGGTTCATATGGGAAAGTAAAGGGAAGAAGGTACAAAGAAAGAAAAGAGAATAGAAAGTGAGATGGTTTCTTAGTTGTTTGTCATGACATAGGCAACGTACATAGAAATAGTACCCTCAATGATACTTTTTCCATTTTAATTCAAAATGCTAGCCACTCTCTCCCCTTTCATCCTGAATTGGGGAGAAAGGCAGGAACACACAAAAATGCCTTATACACACATGCAAGACAAAGAATGTACCGATTCCATAAGTTGTCCAATGCTGATAACATGAGGTGCGGAAGGGGATACAGGCATCTTTGGAATAAATCGAGAAAGGTCAGAGACAGATGCTTCACTGATTGTGTCATCTTCACCTGCTGAATTTAAGGGAAAATCCTGCATACTCGGGAAAAAACCAAACATATCAATAGATTGGTATTAAACTTCCTTTTCATATGTTCAGAAATAAAAGTCACTTTCTTTATTAGCCAGGAAGCTTTCAGTCTGCATTCCTAGAAAGGGCCAAACAGTCAAACCCATGATGCCAAGACATGGCCTATGACATTTTTTAGCTATAAAATATAATGTCTTGGAACACATTTTGCACTATTTCTATATGCGTGCGCACATAAACACACTATATCTACTGGCATCAAGCACAAACTCAGAAATAACATACCCCATCAAATGACAGTGACTCCTGGGAATGAAAAATTATTTGATTTTGATCAAGCATTGACTGTGGACCAAACACAAATTCTTCATCAGGCTTGAATGTCTCTGACAGTAGCGAAGCCAGTTCATCTGCATCCAGCTTAAGAAACAGGAAAACACAAGAAAGTGAGAATGGGGGGTTATGAACAAAATATGATCCCTGCATATAATGTAATACCTCAGTAACGCTAGATAAATTATGAACCAAAGCATCCTTTATGGTCTGGTGACATTCTCGTATTTTGTTCTGTAACTCTGATAATATTGAACAGGCTAATTGATTATCAGCTGCAGTACCATATTCTCTCACATCCACATTGATCTTAGCATATACTTGATAATCATCATCGATACTCAAGAAAGGATCAACCTAGTTATAAAAAAGTAGGTAGTTGTCAAGAATCAAGATACATAGTTCAGATTGTGCATAAAAATAATGGCTTTCTATACCATCAAAATCAGTGCAGAATTCCTCTAACAGGCATTAAATAGTGTAGCATCAGAACCACATCAGTTACTCACATCAGACAATGGCAATGACGCAAAAACTTCATTCACATCATGAATCTGAAATATTTTGCAGGCAAATACCAGCATGCCAGCAGACAACACAAATACAGATCTCTGACAAGCTGGGGGCATCATTCCTGCCAGAATGGGTACAACAGTTTCACATAATTTTTTTCTTTAAAATTTATAAGTATTTAAAATTATAAATAGTCTACATATGGAAAAATGAATGTCATACCATTATTTTGGTCCAACAACATAGTCCAGAGAGATAGAGGAAGCTGGAAAAATCGGATCACTAGGTTATCTCTGTCTTTCAGGTTCTGCAACATTGAAATTGGAATTTTTTTAACAACCAGTATAATATTTATGGAAGTAGATGGCAGAAAGTGCAGTGAAGATTGTGATTATATTCAGTTTACTATGAAAATGAGAACTCAATATTAGCCGAGGGCAAAAGCATAGATATATTCACCTATAAGGCAGGGCACAATCAGCCAGTGTTAACATAATACCAGTGGACCGGACTAAATTTGAAGAGAAAATAATTTAAGATGACAAGTTCAACAAATTTGTAAAGTTTGATAGAAGCTTTGACATTATTTTTTTACCAAAGTCAGAGTCAAAGTCACAGATAATTCAGTAAATTACACTTACTGCTATTTTTCTATATTGAAGATTAACTTTTATTGGGAACTCAAACAAACTCAATTCACCATGCATGATCTATCCAGAAGCAGAAATTCAACATAGAAGAAACTACTGGGATACAAAAAATGACAAAGATACAGAGTAATACAAATACATACCTTTATGCGTAAAACTATTAGTGTCAATATGAATGAATGAGCTATAGCTTCAATATTTGAAGGTAAATTATCAGGAAGATTGGCTTGAACCCAAAAGGCAGAAAGAAGTTGCGCCATTTGATCTTCTGTTAGTTTCATAACATATGATTCCTGAGAGCCCATTCAATACCAAAACTTAGTAGATAATAACATTTTACTAGGTAGAAATAACCACAATTAACAAAACCTATTGAATGAAACCAATTAATTACTTACCGTGTCAGTCAAACTAGGTGATCCTGTAGCCCTATCAATGATAGAACTGAGTTTGTAAAAGTTAGGGGAATTCTTTAAGCCACATCCCTGCTTCCAGTCTTCTGCTACAATATCCCTTTCTTGGCAGACACCATCATGAACAGTATTCCCATGATTTTCTGCCTTGGTGCTATCCCTATTTCTGCGGAGTTTTTCAAGTAAAGCTGTGATTGAAGCAGATGCAGACACAGAAGCAGTATGAGAATGCCTTTTGTTGTGTTGATCTAGATATCTTGACCGCAGAGAGGAAATTTCATGTGTATGGAAGGAACTTGGAAAAAGAAGAATGCAAAATATAAGGTGTGCTCCGACACGAGCCTCCACATCTGAATGCAACATTACTTTTAGGAGTTGCACAAAAAGAGCTTCAGGAAATCCCTAGAAGGAAGCACGAAAAATTGATCAAACAGATCTATTCAGTATTCCAATATTCCCCAAATAAACAAAAGGAAAAAAGGTTTATCTGTTCGAATTTCAAAGTATAATCAAGACAATGCCCCTTGTCCCCCTCCCTAACATGTAAAACTTTAGTGGTATATATAATCATATTTTGTAAACTATGACACTAGATATTCCAACTTCAATTTGCAGTGGACATAATTTGCTATAAACAATATTGGATCAACAAGCTTCTCTCACCTGCTGTGACTGTAAACGAGTTAATGCTAAGGTGACTGCACGAGCAAGGATGATCAAAGATCCAATGGTAGCTCTACCAACAACACCAGATTGAATATTTTCTAGGGTAATCGCCATCAGGTCAAAAAGTGGCTGGGCATCAGTGACCTGACCAATGAAGGAAAAAAAAGTAGTTTAGTAGCTGTTGAATTGAAATGCAATGACCAAATTAAGTGTTTTTTTGGAACAGGGAGGGGGCATTCATGAGCCTACCCCATTGGCAATTTCTAGTAAGCAGTCCTCAATAGAATTTTGAAGTGAGATATTTAAGTTCAACTCTTGCTCCCCAACAAATTCACTGGAAGCTTGGAGGCTTTTCCTAAGATGTCTGCAAAGGTCACCAACAAAACCAACCTCTGCCAAGCCCCTCCCAGATCTAATTTGCATAGCTAAAGATGTGGCAACCTGTACAACACAAGTCTTAAGTTGAGGATCATTCATGACATTTTTGTGGTCCAGATGATGTATCACAGAAGCCAAAATAAAGCGTTGATTCCCTGTTGAAAAAAGGTGAGAAGAAAAACATTATTATGGAACAAGAATAGAAGATTCTATAAAAGACACTCATATAGTATTGCCCACGGCTCATTGCAGTTTCAAAATAATGTCCAAATGTTTTTAATGGTAAAACATGAAATTTGACAACATATCCACTGGTTGATCTCTTTCTGAAAAGTGATTGTGTCAAAAGTGGAGAGGAATAGTACCCGAGTTCTCCATGAAGTAGGCCATCCTGGATAAAACTATCATTGCTAACCCTTTCTCAGGAGCCCAATGTTGTCTAAAGTCAAAGTAGACGAACATTGGATCCAGCACACGACGCATAGTAGTGCTTTCCTTGGCTAATTCAACCATTCTCTGAATACATATCTGAGCCCATATTTCTGGTTTTTCAATTTCTTCTCTATAATCAAAATAAATTAAAAAGGGAACCAAAGAGTGATTAAAAGAAGTGTAATAGACAGAGTACCACATATATAAATGACCTACACTGATATAAACTCTTGAATAACATATACCTAGTCAAAAGGGAAGGATCCTTTATTTCTGGTCGCGGCTGTATGATCAAGCAACTAGATCGATTGTCATTAGTGCCAATAACTGAACCACTCCGACCTTCACACCGGATAACCTCATCCACCCAATTATGATGTGTCTCTGCCCTGACATCAGCCTCTTCATTTTGTCTACTCCACTCACAGTTATCTAAAGTGGCATGAACAATCTACATTTTGAACAAATGAGTAACACTATCTGACGGTAGAGACAAACAAATTCACAATGCAAAATTCAAAAGCATTTATTGATCAGAGAAAATACAATATTCTAGTAGCATGCTTGCTGGGTTTAATTCCTACTCTCCCACTAGCGAAAACATCAAACTTTCATGAAAAATGGGTTTATTATCTTTTAGACATGAAATTGAAAGCATCACAAAACCTTGGATGGGTAAGAGTCACAGATATCTTCTCCACCCAGAAAATTATTTTATCATATTTTCGCCTCATTATTATTAATTGGAAATGTGCCTTTTCATGAATTAAAACACCAGAATGGTTTCAATGTGAAGCATCTTTAATTTTATAAGTACCTCATCAAAATCTACAAAAATGTGTGAAAATTCAGCCATAAACCAAACCTGCCAAGAGTAAAGGAAGTCAGTTAATGATCAACGTGCCACAACCACGGATTTTAATGTGAAAAAAAATATTGGAAAGCAATTAGCGGCCAATGAACTTAAATGTAAAACAACATCATGAGCACAAAAAAAAATCAAAATGAGCCACAAATTACCATTGCTGAAAGGCACTGCAAGCTTGATGCCCTCAAGCAGCGCTTTTCACTTGCTTCACCATGATCCCGTGATAGCATGCATACTTTCCGCACCAACTTTTCTATGTTATATGTATACGTAGAATCCACCTGTCTTGTCGTTGTGTCAAAAGCATGAATATGCATCACAAATTCACATCAGCTTATTTATAGTTTGGAAGAAAGTAGTAGGAGAAACCAATCAATTAAACTTTATTAGAGAGACCAAATGTAATACCCAAGGAAGGACTATAGTTATCATTAAAAACAGACAAAGCCTAGCACACTAGCAAAAACTAGTTCAAGTGCATCAAAAGCATGGGACATGTTAATACACCCCCTCACACCGCGCCACCTGAGATTAAGACTATCAGGTTTTATTACCATACAAGAAATAGAGGTTAGGCTTAACTCACTCCCAAAAGTAAGCTCAGGAAAGGATGATTGACCAAGTCTTATTAGGAGTATTCCAACCATATTCTTAACATGAAACATTTTAAAAATTGTCAACACACTTTTGAAAATCACCAGAATGAATACACACTAAATTTTAGTTGTATACATAGACATTGCGTCTAGTTTTTTCTGTGTAAAAGTAAATAAATCCAGGTAAACATTGATCCCACCCAATTACAATCATATCATGCACAAACAACAAATGCAAGCAGCCATACACGTATCTTAGGGTTGTTGGATTGTATAATTCACCTGACAGTAGATGAACCTTGATAAGCACTGGCAACCAAGTGTCTGGATGGTCTCATCCTTAGAATAGCTCAAGATCTCCGAAATTACATTAAGTACATCAACAGCGAAATATGCTCTGTAATATGCAAGAGGTAGACAAGAATCTTTTAAAGATGAATCACAAAAAAACTAGCCAGTAGATATGAATATCATTATTATAATAAATTAATGGAAAGAATCCATAACATATCAATTGTTTGATAATGTGGAAACATGCTAATTAATCATGAGAAACTTACATCTGCACCTTACAAATGGAAAGCAACTTGTTGAAGGATTCCATTATAATATTGACCATTTTGATGTGCTCAGATTTTAGTTCTCTGGAGCACCTTTCTTCGAGATATTTTGCAATCTAGCAGAAAGAGCAGAAATAGTGAACTTCAACAATGGATCCTTCCTGATTTTCTCTTTGTTTATAAAAGGACTGACAAATACACATGCAAAATAGAATAATAAAATACCTTTGGAATCCGGAAAGGGTTTTTTGCAGCATATTCACATAATTTGATGATCTTCCTGTCACTTGGAGGCTCATCCTGACAAGAGTTAGTTGAAACATGAATACAGTGACTGGATTTCTACTTCATGTACAAATGAATGTATAGTCAAAAGACATTGCCATAGAATAAACTATATTGATTCGCCTACAAACATTCTGAGTTTTTGATGATCACAAAATTTTTTTTTTTTGCATTAGAATAAGGGATAACTGAAAACAATAAGGTTTCCTTAGGTGCTTTTGGTGCCATTATCCAATCAGAATTGGAGTTTCAAAAGTTTTGTCCAAACAATAACCCATAGCAACAATGTACAGAAGTAACAAGATGGCTCAATTTGTATGCTTCAGATAAGGGAAACAATAATTTTCTCATTCCAATGGGTATATATAATGAATCTGTGAATGCTAGATTCTACAATATATTTGTTTCGTAAGTGGTCATACTGGAGAAAAATGAGCCATTGGCTAAACCAGCTGCAATGGTGGTGAACAAAGAAGTTCAAAGAGGTTACTACTTTCATTTTTTTGGAGGAAAAAGAGTGTGATAAGATAAGACACTAACAGGGGACTTAGGGAATATATCAGCAAGCAGTTTTCTGTATCTTTTGACCGGCTGGCGTGATCTTGACCTCAAAGCAGGACAGCAAACACACATGTTCCCACATGCTGGGAAGATCTTCCTAGAGATGACACCCATTGCCTGCAATTCCAAACACGAGAGCAAAATGTAAGCAAACCAAGCTAAAATACCCGACAAAAAAATCCAAAATTAACCAGAAAAAACCAAAAAGCCCTAATTAGTCAACCCAAAAAAAAAGTCAAACAAAAACAAAGAAAACTAGAATAAAGCCAGGATCTAAAATACAAACTCAGTAAAACCCGAAAGCCAAAAAATGGAAGCACACTGAAACCAAAACCATTTACACAATAAACAGCAACAAACATGCCCTGCTTTTCAAAAAAGCACAAACAAGAGGAAACCAACCCACCAAGAAAAGAATAAACAGAGCAGAAACAAGCACACTGTGTGTAAAGAAGGAAACCAACCACACCAAAAATTTGCCAGTGCTAGCAATTAATAACCAGAACAACAACCACCATGTTCCAGATAACTCCAAAGAAGATGGAAAGCAACAATGAAAAGTTAGAGAGAAGAGAGACAACAAAAGCAGCACCTCACTCAAGATCTGGGAGCAGAAGTGAGGACAATGAAGAGAAGAAGAGTAAACAGTAAGAAAGAACTACAGCGAACAGAAAACAAAGATGGCGCGTGGGCGAAGACAAGTTAAGGTGAGACTATGTCGTGTTTGTGTGTTGGATTGGATGCGGAAGATCACGTGATTGTGTCAGGTTGAACACAAATTCATTTTCCTTTTTCTTTTTCTTTTGCTGTAAAAGCTATGTACCTATGCTCTGCGTTTTCAAACAGTGTCAGAAGAAGTTCCAAAAGACACACCACAACAAGAACTCTATTTAAAATCGTTGTTGGACAAAAATTTAAACACTCTCACTGCACGCTTGTGGAAACTGTTCTCATTAATTTTTTCTATTCAACTTTATTTTGAAGCTACTGGTTGGAAATTTTAGCGGTAAGTGCACAACACGCGCAACTTATTCAAATTAAATACTTATAATCTCTGTGATTATCACAACTATTATATTCATTAAAAACCTGAAAGTAGTTTTTGCTTTGAATATAAATAAATTCTAATTTATTATCTAATGCATTTTAAGCATAAGTTTTAATAATTTCATTTATTATTTAGGCGAACCGTTATTTTGGTCATACAACACTTAATTTTTGTTGTCTCTGGAAACCTTAAAAGTATTGAAATTTATGAAAAATTAGCACGTTGCTTTTAATGATTTGAAATGTTGGCACATAGCGGGGCAAATTTGATTTTGCCAGGTCCATAAGAGAATAAATACATATATATATATATATAATATATATATAATAGGAAAAGGGAAAAAGAAGAGTGCATTTTTTTCCTCAGACTATAATAATTGTTAATTGTGTTTTTTTATTAAAATCATCGAAGAATTCTTTGACTTGTTTTGGAAAGGGCTATGCCTTACACACTTTGATGCAATCACATGAACACGGTCTATCTTCATTTGTTTATTTTGGAGATTAGACCCACCAACTTAGATCACATTTCACTATACTTATTATTTTATCAAATCAAAATAATTGGACTTGACTTAGTCAATTTATATGATTTTTTTTATTAAACTTGATTTTAATTAAATAGTTAGAATTTTAAATGTGAATTTAGCCCACATTAAATATGAAAATATAAAGGAAAAACTTTCATACTTATTATCTTAAGTTTTCGATAAAAATACTTTATTGACTTCATTATATAAAATGTAAAAAATTTATTGGTATGGAATCACTTCGATATTTTCGACCATTAAAAAATATCTCAAAGAAAGACTGAAACTTACTAACTAAATTTATTTATTAGGTATTGGTACTAATTTACTTAAACAAGTTTTTCAATTGGTGATAAAAGGTGAAAACTAACTAAATAGAAATATTGTTTTAGTGCTCAAACTATTCATTCGTTTGTAACAGGTTCCTGAGTAGAGCAACCATTAGTACAACAAAGATATTTTAATAGAAAAAGGTATCTTTTTCACTATATTAATTATGAACTCAATACTTTCTAGCTGCAGCCATTTCATTTAAATCAGAACTAATCAGTAATCATGGTACATAATTATCGTCATGATGAAAATGTTATAACTATAAAAAGCAATAAGATGAATAAAGTTGAAGATAGTATTATACCGTACCACACAGCAACACGCGACAATAATATTGAACATCTCATGCGTTGAGTTGCTTAAGACTAAAGAATGTTTCTAATAATGCATATTTAGTTGGTGTTAAAAAAAGTCATTTAACCAAAAAAAATTGACATATTTTATTAATCTGACTATATTGGATTGTATTAAAAAACATATTATTTTTTCAATAAAAGTAACTTATTGACTAATAGTTTAGCAAAAAAATTTGAAAAAAAGTGGTACTGAATTATTTTCTGAAAGCTATTCACTCTTCTTTCAGGTTGATCTGATTTTATAATTCCAAATGATGATAGTAAATATATATAGCATTGACGAAATAAGAAAGTTATTGTTGGGGAAGTGGTGCATGGGTTGGGGTTGGGGTCCAAAGGCTGACACCATATGGGATTTCATCACTCAGAGTTTAATGCATTGATGAGTATGTTGTGGGCCTCTCATATTGGGTCCCATAATAACCCAACACACAAAATCTAGACTGGGCTAAATACTTTTTATTCAAATCAGACAAATAAACCAGACACCATTAACAGAGCCTTCTACCAAATGGTCCCACTCCTAACACACTACTTTCAAAACTTTCTTTCCATCAATGATTCTATCCAATCATCCAACCCACACCAATTCTCAATTCAATTAATACCCACAATATCAACATCCTCTGGAATTTGGTACATTAAAGTAACAGACAATGAAACAGACAGGTAAGAAAAAAACTGTAAAAAATCAAATAAAATTAAAGAATGTAAAATAATAACATAAAATATCTAAAGTAGCACAGTTCATCACCTGACCAACTTCAACTCAGTATTTACTTCCCCTTTGTATTCAGTTTTGTGAAATTTTTGCCAGGCTATTTCCAGTACATCAAACCAAGGAATTGTATTTTTTTAGTCTATTTTCATCCTACTTTTCTTTTTAGTCTATTTTCAACATAACAAACACAATTCAAATCCAAATCCGTGTATAGGCTCAATATAAAAGACAATATTTAGAAAAGTTGTTTTTAATTTAATAAAAGGTAAAATCATCAGGTTAAAAATGACAACAAAAGCAATTATAAAAATTTATCTCTTTATATAACAATATAGATTATACATATAATCAATTAATAAAATAATTAAATTTTCACAGTAATCTCCAACACATTCTAAGTAGCTCGGATTCACACCAAAGAAATGTAAGCTCCTTTAAAGCAACTCAGTTTTAAGAGTAAAATAAGCAATATTTGTCACTGATAAAATCAATATTCGATATCCCAACACATTCATACTTATAAATGAAATAAAGTATAAACGGCTGATTTTCTCGTTATCAACTAGGATACCTCCTTTACGTTTCCCCATTTTAAAATACCCAAATCCTGAAGGGAAAAAATATTGAAACGTAGACCCTTCTAAGCATCAAGCATACACATTTTAGCTTTCTTTTTCCTCCCATTTTTAAAGATGGATCGAACCGAGCGTCAACAATGCTCAAACATTTCAATTTCAATAGCATAATAATTTACAAGTGATGGTTGCGTAAGGGAGATGATCCACCGAGGAAAAATAACATTAAATAATACAAGTGAAGATGTCACTGTCCAAGGCAGAACTTTGATCGGAGGTTGTCTAGAATCTCTGCATATTCAATTGGTGTTGCCTTACTTCTGAACACTTCATCCCAGATCTTGCGTATGTCTGCCCAAAATATAACCAACTTCAATAAGATTGAAAATCTTGGCAACAATAACCATTAGTTTGAGATAGCAAGTACCATTTAAGCAACTCTGCAACCAACAAGATATAATACTCCACGATTTATTAGGTTAGTTACTACCACAGACCCTAACTAATATTATTTTCTCTCGTTTATTTTATCTTCACTTCTTGGTTTAGGGAGGAGACCAGAGGCTAAAAGGATCGACTATAGTACAAGAATATATCTGCTTGTACATTACAACTCTGATATCTGGCTAAGAAATGTAAAGTCATTGACGCATCCGCAACTACTTTTGGCTTATCCTCACAAACCATCATATGTTGTCTGATTTAAGTTACAGAATTTTCTACTGCATTTACAATACTATCAAATGGGTTAACCTTTAGTTTTTCCTGCTCAAAAGGCATAACATATTTTGTATCTTCGTTCCTTTCTTCTCCAACCATCTTATACTTTAAAGTAGAGACCATTTCTGCCTACCTACTTATCTTTCAACTTTCTTCTACCTCGTTTATCTTCTGAGAACTTTAACATAAGGCGTGGCAAAAGAGACACTTAAATTTTTTTTAACTATTACAAAGAATACGTACCATCCTTATTTGTTGATGAAAGGCACAGTACAATCATGTCAAATCTTGGAACTTTGATCAAATGCTCCATATAACTGACAACCAGATCCATGTCCTCACTGCCAAAAGAGCAAATTCACTATCATAATTAAAGTTCACAAAGAATTCAAAACAATAAAATAATATTTTCTTTTGTAGTTGGCTACTTACGTGAAAAAAGATGAAAGACACTTGATGATGTCAACAAGTATGGTAGAAGATAAGGCATTTTTGAATATTTTCGGTAATTCACGGGGAGATATAGCCTAACATACAAAAAAAAACAGTTTGTTACAGCATGAAGCAGAGCACTGAACACCAGAAATTTAAAGCATAAAATGGCACCTCTTCTTATAATTCAATGCAAAATATGCTAGATTTTGACAATATAATCAAATTAAAAAAGAACAAGAAAAAGTTGTACACCTTTAACAAACGAGCCTGCAGAGCAAGATCACCTGACAATGCTCTCCAAGAGACCTCAAATTCATACGCAGTGGTTGGTGGTGTTATGTTTTTGGCAGCTTCAGCCATGGCTCTAGAAGCAGCACGAGAAGCAAGCTGTTGAACAGATGCTTTAAATTCTGGCTTAATAATTCTGTGATTTCTCTGTTAAGAAAAAACAAAGACAACAAATTCATGAAAAATGGGAATAAAAATAGGAATATGCAGTTATGCACAATTACTAGCATCGAAATTGCAGAAGCACAATAAAAGACAGTAAATATACCCACACATAAATCGAAGAGATAAAACCTAAATGGCAATTGAAAGTATACCATGATTGGATACATCATTAAAAAGCCCAAAAACCCTAAATGTTATTTTATTTTTATTACTTACTGAGTATAAAAATAAAGTAGCAAAATTACATAGTGTTTCTAACAAAGATCCAAAAGAATAGAATGTAGATAATTCATATTTAAATAAGAACTCGTGAAGAACATAAAAACATTTCTTTGTGTTTTTAAGGATAAGAAAGAATAATTATTGCTTCCAACAGGACTATGATATGCACTGGAACTAGATTACTTGACAAGAAGAAGGAAGGATTTTAAGATATGTAACCTGCTCCAAACTGTTACTTGCACTCAAACTTTTCTTAGAATCATCACCTCCTTGTGCTTGAGGCCTTTTTCTGGTTATTGTGTCCCTGCTATCAACCTCCTCTGTTACAAGTGATTCTTTAATAGGTACTTGCTGCTCATTAACCTGTCAAAAACATAACCAAACTTTAGGGTGGACTACATTTACATGAAAAGCACAAACAAATTACTATTCAACACTCTCATCCATAAACATAACTATTTATCTTGAAATGTGATATTGAAAACTCTACTGTTTTGTACCTTTTTATGATTAACTTCAGCTGGACCGGACTTTTGAGCACCATGTGAAATGGGGTGGATGCTACCTCCATTAACTTTTTCATCTGACTTTCCCACTTTATTAGTCCCCTGTACAGTTCTTCTCAGAGCTCCTGATGCTTTATGAAGAATATCCTGAATAAAGATTTTTAAAAAAATAAAGAAAAAATATTAATCTATGCTGCAGAGAACCTAGGGTGGGGGAAATAGACACAAAACTAAAGTAGCTAATAAATCAGTGTTGTAAACTCTAGTCTCTGATATACTCTTTTTCTATAACTAACTTTCTCATGTGTTTGAATATGCAGGTCTATCATTACCAACCATGTCTAGTATTGACCACATGAACTGGGCATAATATGCGCTCACAAACAGCAGACTACGAAATTTAACCATTTTGCATCAATGATTTCTGTCAGTAATGGGAAACAGTTATACTTATATCTACTCTTAGATTTTCAAGCAGAAGTATTTTCTTTTCAAGAAGACTAGTCTTCTACATTCATAATGATTTCAATTTTTGAATCTCCATTCACAAATCACTACTTCAAGTATAGCATCCCCTCATCCCATCTCTAAAGTCTTGTTAACATCATAATTCCTTGCTCTGTTCCGATTTTAATAAATCAAAGGCCCTACCATTTATAACCTTCCTTCAAGGCATCAATTCATTTGATTGTATGATATGTCAACAACTACTAATTCTACGTTCTTGTTTGCTGTAAGTGCCAGTATGTAAACTGGTTATTGGTTATGTACCGCAAGTTCAAAACTAATATTTCCACGCAACCCTATATGGGCACTACTTAGTGCATGTTCATTAAAAATAGTAAGTCATATAACAATACTGGAAATAGTGATGTGCTTACTTTCTCATACAAAGATTTAGCATCAGCATACTGTTTCTTGATTTCTTGATTGTTCGGTTCCAACCTCAAAGCAAATTCAGCATCTGTGATTAGCAAATTTCAGACTCAATGAATTCAAAATCAGAATGTTACATATGTGGTTAATAGACAAGAGAAATGATCAAGTATTAACACACCCTCCATTGATTCTTTAATTTTTCCAAGTTCTTTTCTAGCTGTTGCTCTTCGTGAGTATGCTTTTATGTAACGATCATCAAGATCTAAAGCCTCTGTGCAGTCATCCTCAGCCTCTTGGAATCTACTGACACAAAATAGGTGAGGAAAAAAACATATTACCTTCAGAAAATGAAGTTCCTTTCGAGAGAATCATTGGGTTGATAGATCCAATAACAATTCACATTAATTGGAAAATTAACTTTCTTTTATTCAAAATTCAAATATTGATAAAATCCAACACTTTATGGGTAAGCCAGACTTCTTTAAATACGAAACATAAGCTTGCCTTCTGAGCTTGATATTGGCCATTGCCCTATTTGCATATGCTACAGCTGTTGGTGATAAGGCAATGCTCCTTGAATAGCAGTCTCTAGCTTCCTTAAATTTCTTCTGCTTGAAAAACTCATTACCCTGTAAGATACAGAGTGATTGAATAATCAGCATCGTGCAGGAAAGCAACACTAAAATCAATATACAATATCTGAACAGATCAATCCTACCCTGTCACCCGGAGACTGATACAGAGGGAAAGAAAAAAAAACCTACCAGATCTTTCTCGGAAGCAGCATCGGGAACATCTTCAGGAACAAAACTACCATGCAACCGATTTAAAGGATCATTAATTTTGGATAAATCGTACAGTCCTTGAGAATTTCTTGCACGATCAAAAGAAATAGCATCTGCTTTTGATGCCTTCTCCACACCCACAGATCCAGTAAGTCGAGAAGATGAAGCTTTTGTGAATTGCTGTCAGAATATAACACATCAAAGATGAATTAATTCGTCCACACACACACACAAGCACAAAATATTTAGGATATGCAACATAAGCAAAATCAAGGGGTCCTTTCCACGTCGTAAGACTATTTAAGCACAAGAAAGCATGAAAAATTAAGAAAACCTAGGACAGAAATTACGCTTCCAACATTCCAAAAATATAACACGCCATAATAAATCAGATTCATCTGAATAAAAAGTGCAAACTTTCGGCTAGTAATCTGAACCCATTGTTCGAACACCCCAAAATTAATTATTTTCTTTCATAAATGTTCATTGATTTCAGACAGCATATTCAGAGTTCACATTCCCTTTGTACTATAAATATGCAAACAACTAAATGTAACCCATTACTAACCTCCGCATACAGAGAAGAAAATCCCCAATAGGTTAGAAAACAGTATCACTGAATTGGACCACTTGAAAAGAAGACGAAGTAGTCAAACAAGGTAAAAAAAAGTCATGGTTCTTCACGATACATATACATTCATATTCCATCCACGACAACAACAAAAAATAATAAAGGGGGAATAAACCGTGAATAATAAAAAGGCCGAATTGAAGAATCATAATGCATGTATAAGTATACTCAAACGTTTCGCAGTTGGACGAGAAAATCTTGAAGGTTAAGGTAAAATTACCAACATTTTCCTTTTGTGACTTCAGTGTTTGTGTTTTATCCTTTCTAGAAAGTTCCCAATCCTGCAAGTCGTTTAGGAATCCCTGGAAATCCTGTTAAAATGTGACAACAGAAACACGTTGCGGAGAAAACTGAAATTAGAAGAAAATATATGAAAAATGCTAAAACAGCATCGTGAGGAAGCGACTATACCATCCTTTGCTGAAGAAGAACCCTTTACGCGACCAAGCAGATGCAGCAAGAACACTATACTATTCAATCACACAGCAACAAAGACGAAGTGGGAGGTGACGATTTCAGAAAAGAACTTTCGCGAATTAAGATTATTGAGTATGGGCCGGCCCATCACCCTAAACTGATTAATGGCGCCAAATTCTTTCTATACCCAATTTTTTTAACCTGCACCTAGTTTTAAATTTCCGAAAATATCTTAATTCTATAAATGAAAATCTGGAATTAAAAACAATACAATCCAGAAAAGTAGATTGGAAGAGATTATTGTATTCCGAAAATAAAAATTCAGAACAAAATTTAAAAATCAAAATCTGTTATATCCTAAAATTTTGGAATTTGATTAATATTATTATTGGGTTGTTAAGATTTAATTAGTAGATATTGAGATTTAATTAGTTTGGATTTAATTAGTTAGGATTTAATTAATAGTTTCTATCATTTATCTTTAGTTGAGATTTAATTAGCATAACTTATCTCTATCATTTGTAATCTTTAATCTTTAGTACTCTATAAATAGAGTATTAGAACTATTATTTGAAATATCAGTAATATATGCACTTTGTTTCTTTTTCTTAATTCTCTATCATTGTTCTTGTTCTTGGTATAATCGAAAGTCACCTAAAGGTTCACTTTGTCCAAAGTCTAATCGTTCTTCGAAATCTCTTACGAGAGGACCTAGACGCTTCTACACATGATCATTCATATCAAAATCCTATTCCAAAAAAAGTCCACATTGTTCCAAAAAAATATTCAGAAATATATTCTGAAAAAGAGGGTTTGAAATGTATTTGTGTATGTACCCCCATTTTATTTAAGATCACTTTCGTCTTTTCACACTGAAATTGGGTGTGGTGCAGGAAGTAATTGCCTTAATGGCTAATGTTAGTGTGGGCTAACTGTTTCTGAGACCCAAATCTTTATCTTTATCCTTTAAGTCGGAATAAATAATCAATTTATCTTCTACAATCAATGATTTGAAAAATTAGATACTTTAATCTGTACAATATCTTTATTTTTTTTAATTTTTGTTTCTATATCTTTAATCTGTACAATATCATTATCATTATCTGTAAAATAATTTAAAATAATTTTTGTGTGTATAATAGTTTCATTCACATTACCTCATCTTCATCAGTTAATATGGTTCATATGAATTTAACATAAATAACCAAATTGCATACATTTTAATAAATTTTGAGATGAAATTAATTTTTTTTAAACCACACTTAACGTAAGGACAAAAAGATAATTATACTCTTTTTTATTATTATTATTATTATGTCAAAATTAAGCAAGGTTTTAATTATCCAACTAAAATATAGAGTTGTTAATAATTCAGTCAATAAATTTATTAATGTATTTTAAGTCCGTAGTTATACCTGTAATATATATAATCATCATATATGTAATTTTTTTCATGTTTTCATATGTGTAAATCAAATCAAAATGATAAGTTGAACGTAATTAGTGTTAACACAATAAGATATTTAACTTTGATGAAAGAATTGCACAATTTACTATATAGAAGCGTCAAATTTTGGGATTGTTTATTTCATTTTAAAATTTTAAAAGTAAAAATGTTTTTCCAAAGTTAACAAATGAAAATTCTTCGATTTCATGATCATCAAATGAGGAATAGAAGTCAATCCCGATAAGTGCAAGATAATTTTAACTATGAGAGGTTTTAATAACTTAAAAGAAGTTTAAACTTTACACCCAATTGAAGAGTAATAGATCATATTAATTAATTAACACTTATTTTCTCAACTTAGATACTCCATTAATACTTTTAGAGCTTCCATGTTGTTGTTTGAATAAATTACATCATCAAACAAGTGCTCCAAAAGCTAGAGCTAGCGTGCCGAGTGACAACTTGGTTGGTTAAGCTATATAAGTTTGAATTGAAATTCGAAAGTAGAGGATCAGTGAGAGGATAATTCTTGGCAGAATTTTAATTGAGTTGCCCAAACTCAAAGAAAGACACGATTGATGGTCCCTTAGTGTGGATGGTTCATAAATATAAAAAGGCATTATAGTATAATCCTTGAGTGCCTGACAATATCATCCTTGAAAAAAGCATTTATTTCACTTTTGATACATTCAACAACCAAGTAGAAAATGAAGTTTTAATTGTTGGGTTGAAACTTGCTCAAGAATTAGGTGTGAAATAGTTGAAATGCCAGAGTGACTCTCAATTAATCACTGATAAGATAAATGATGATTATCAAGCTAATGAGCCCTTGCTTCAAAAATATTATCATATAACAAAGAGTTTGAAATGACATTTTGGTCAGTTCAACATTATACATGTGTCAAGATAACAAAACAATCATGCCAACATCCTCTTCAATATCTTTAGCATAAGGAAGGCCAGATAACACCAAACTCTCATTCAAAAAACCTCGAGCACTCCAAGTTAATACTATGACGATGTGTTACTAGTAAAGATGTGTAGCTCGAGTTGGATGATATCTATCATAAATTTTTTAAACAAATGATTCTTTACCTGACAACACAACAAAAGCTAAAAAGGTGCACAAACAAGTATAATTTTAAAATCCAACTAGAGATCCCACATCAACTAGAGATAAAAACATTTCATAATATATAAGTGGTAACAAATCTTACCTTATAGGCCAATTTTATAAGATTGAGTTAGGGTTTAATTTCCATTTAATTTTTCTTTGCGTGTTATTTATTTTTTCTCGTCCATTAGTCGAACCAAAGTATTACACTCTGTTTGGATCAACGGATGGAGTGGCAACGCGGATGGGCGAGTGGGAGGATGTTGTGTTTTGATCAACATGTTTGGAGGCGAGGGTGCAGATGGGGGAGCGAGTTAAGTACATTTTACTTTCCTCTCACATATGCAAAAATGATCACTGATGTTCACATAGGATATAAGTATTTTACCTTAATACCCTTAACATAACTTTGCAACTGTGAATGCATGAAACGAGATTGGTCTCTGACTGACACCACTGTGAGAAATCAATGTAGGAGAGAATGCACCACACACTGCACCACAGACTTTGAGGAATCTTTTGACTACTTTGATTTTTTTTCTTCAAAAGCTTCCAGCCCATGAACATAGTGTGTTTTCATTCATGTGAGTGTTGGTATTGTTAGAAGTAGGGGTCTTGTGAGAGTTGTGTCGTGAGTGAGAGTGAACCTTGAAGTTCTTTGTTGTGGTTGAGGACGACCAAAAGAAAACATACGAGGTAACTACATAAACAACCTTTAACGACAGTTAAAAACAACATTTTTAAATGGTTTTAAAACTGTTGTTAGTGAGTGTGTCGTTATAAATTAATCACTTTTAACGATGATTAGTCGTCGTTATAAAAACAAATTACGACATTTAATTAAAATTATCGTTAATAAAGGAAAAAAATGTAAAAGTCATGTTGAAAGCAACTTTTAACGACGATTATACCTCGAGAATCATCGTTATAAGTGTTATTGAGGTTTTTTAAAGACAATTTTAGCCCAGAACCATCGCTGTAAGTGTTTTTTCTTTAAAATTTTTAAATATTATTATATATGCTTTCGTTCTGCATAATGTATCAAATTTTTAGAAAAATCATGCATTGTAATGAAATTTTGGCTACATATAACATAATTTAAATATAAAAGACTATATATAAATAAGTACATATAACATCACAATTCAACACAAGTAATTGTATATGAATAAGTTCAACAAAAAAAACTTATAATATCATTAAAAAAACATCATAATCAAAATTGTCAAAGGTCGAACACCTCTAAACTATACAAAGATTATCTAATTCATTAAAAACTAAATCAAAATTGTTGAAGGTCGGACACCCCAGACTTAGAATCAACATGTTCAACACACACACATTTATTATAAAATTAAATAGTAAATAAAACTCTAACCTCCAATGGGAGAGGTACGGTGGTTCACGTGGAGGTGCGGAAAAGGAGCAGAGACACAACGCTGGTGGTGGAGGCGACGCTAACGTGTCATTGTTGGAGGCGACGCTAGCGTGTCGTGGCTGGGAGTGGAGCGGAGCACTATGATGGAGGCAAGGGCGATGCGGTCACGGTGTGGAGGCGATCATGGTGCGAAGGCGATCGCGGTGTGGTCGTGGAACGCGTTGTTGGAACAGTCGCGTGAGGTGCGGTGGTGGAACGACCGTCGCGCAAAGAGTGAGGACTGTGACTGTGGATTTTGTTAGGTTTTCACAGAGTGAGAGAGGTGAGGGAGCACAAGAGTGGAGACTGAGGACGTGATGCAAAGTTTTTTAAACACTTTTAACGACAATTCTTTCAAGAACCGTTATTGTATATACCTAAAACACTATTAACGACGGTTTGTCACAGAACCACTGTGATTTTTTCTGTAAGAATCACTTTTAATGTCAGTTCTTCCCATAATTGTTGTTAAAAAATTCAGAATTTTTAAAAAATGTCACTGCCTTTTGCTCCAGGACGATTTTGTAGTAAATGTCGTCATATAGGATCGTGGTTGTATTAATTATGTTGATGGTGTTTAATTCGTTTGTGTCTTGCAGCTATCATGACTCGAATGACCCAGTTCTTGGGGACTACATGACTCAATTAAGACGTCAGGCGGCCAATAGAAAATTAAGCAGCTTTGAGACGGTCGGGAGAGGAAACCCGATTGTTCCAGTTGATGTAGTGCCTCCAATAAATATATTAAATTTTAATATATTTAATAAATTACTTTAATTTAGCATATAATTATTTTTTTAACATTTTATTAAAAAAATACAAAAAATTATGAAATTATATATTAGAAAAATTTAATTAATTCAAACCTTAAAAAAATATCATAACTCATTATTTAAATATTTTTAATAATAAAGATAAATTTATAAACTTACATTTTACATATTTAAAATAATTTCTAAATTCCATTACTTACAAATTTCAATAAACCATCTTCAGAAATTTCATTATATATCATTATATCATTAATCTAAAGATCTTAATATATCTATAATTCTTACAAATTCAGTCATTTCCTTCCGTAGAAATCCCCTACATAACCAAAAGAGCCTTAGGCCCTGATTGCTTCAGAGCGATGAAAAGGAAACATTAACGTAAATACCAATGCAGATACAACCAAAAACACACGAAAATACCAAAAAAAAAGAAAAAATCAATCAAAACTTTCTTCGTTGGATTGCGAAGAAAGTTGTAATTTAATAAATAAATATATATTTACTTAATTAATTAATTACAATTTACTTTCTTACCTTTTTCATTTTACACTTAAATTATTATTATTTAAAATAAAATTATAATTTAAATATAAAAATATAATCAAAATTATAAAAAATAATTATTATAAAATAACATAATTAATCATATTATATATAATAAAATATTAATATAAATAATAATAAAAAAATATTTTTTTAATAATATAGAAATAAATTTATATAATAATTATATTAATTACAAAAAGCAAACATCAAAATAATAATATTATTTAATGTAAAAATAAGTTTTTATCAAATATTTATAATTATAATTTATAAATAAATAAATGAAATTAATTTTTTAACAATTTTATATATAAAGATAAATTTGTAAACTTACATTCTTATCAATTAAAAAAAATATAATTTCAATCACACTTATCACATCATTCACAAATTTTCATAAATTTTTCATACCCTTTTCATAATATTTTTCTTAATCCAAACACATGTTTACATTTTTCTTTTCAATCATCTCCTCACTCGTCGAGGCACTAATGAAATATACCTGAAAGATTAGAAGGAGAAGAGAGTGTGGCATAAGTAATAAGGAGAGAATTATTAGATGAGAAGGGAAGGTGGATGAGGAGAGTGTAATCAGAAGAATGGACCTACACTACTACTCATTTCTCTCACTGCTCACTAGTCACCACTCACCACTCACCACTCACTAGTCACTTGTCTTTTCAACATCATTGCTTCCCACTGTCTTCTCTTTTCCTTTCAATTCAACGCTGCTGCTTTATTCAATAATATTTCTTTTCTTTCTCCCTTTTCATTATGCTGCTCCTCATTCACCCACTCAATCTTAAAATCACTCACACATTCAATCAATCACTCCTTCACTCCTATCCCGTCAATCTTTTTTTTTATACCAATTATTATTTCTTTTTCTACCTTTTTACCTTTTTTTTCTACCAAACTAACTCTATCACATTATTCATTTTAAACAATATTTATTATTTTTATTTCAGATACTACAAATGTAACTAATAATAGTAACTCAAAATCATTTATATTCAAATTCAGTATTTTCATTAAGGTCGTATTTACAATTTATTTGTTTTTTTTTATGACATTAGGGAATGCACGTTTTTCAATTTTTTCCACTCCTTCACCTCTTTTATCTTTTATTTTGTTACTAAATATATGTACATTACATAAGACTATGTCTTTTCTTACATGATTAGAGAAAATAAATTGAATTAAACATTGGATGAATATGTTATTAAAAATATATTTATTTTTAATTTTTTATAAATAATTTTTTGAAAGATTAATAGAGATTAATTTAAAATATAAAATAGTAAATAACTAAAATCTTGATAGCTAATGGTTAGATATCAATTTTTTTAAATTTTTTTATTAATAATAAAAATTACTTTACATATTAATAATTATTTTAATCTATAAAATGGTGTATAAATTAGTTAAATAATAACTAATTATTTTGATATTTAAGATTAATTTTTATTTAATAATTTTTTTAGTCAAAATTATCTAATCAAAATCTTAGTATGAGTAATTTTTTTTTCTTCCATATAGTAAACTTTCTTTTTCTTCTTTTCTTTTATGGGTGAGATTTTCAGTTCACATGTTTGACAGTCCTAACTTTAAGAATATCTTGTTTAAGATCTCAATGGTATTTTTAATGTTAAGTTTTCACTTATAAAAACTACCTAGTGTTTGAATAAGGAATTTTAAGAGAACAATTTATTTTTTTGAGAATTTGAAAGACTTTATAATAAAATATGTAGTTTGTGTAAGTATTTTTAAAATAAATTCAAATTATACAATTTTATTAGAGTATTTGTATTATTTAAAATTAGAAAAAATCAATTTTTACTTAAAAAATAAGTCTGAAATTCAAGTTTTGGTTTTTCGTTAACTCGATTTTGGTTGATGTGTTATCGATTTGATTAAGTGATTACTTTTTTATTGATGTTGATTAAGGTTTATTTATTGATGTTAATAGGAGTTAATTGTGTAATAGAAGTTATAAGAATTATTTTTATTTATAAATTTTTATTATTATTTATTGATATTAGTTAGACTCTCTAAGAGAAAAACTAGTTTTGGACGGATGTGAATTAATATTTAACAAATATCTCGTATGATGTTTTGTGTGGATATCTATATTGATTTCTTTTAAAACCGTCATAATTAAAAAAAATATTAAATAAAAACTAATTTTACAAATAAAAAATAATTAATTATTATATTAATTAAATTAAATATTATTTTATACACTAAAAATTATTAATATTAATAAAAATTTATAAACTAATTTTTAAATTATATCAAGTTATCTTTTAAAGTTTTAATGACTAATTTTTTTAAAATGATTTTTTATTTAATAATTTTCCTCTAAATATTATAATATGAATCAATTGCAAGACTTATACCTGCGAGTTGAGTACCACATGCGAACCATTAGATCCAACATTTTTGTTAATAGTTAGTTTGATTTTTTAGCGAACATTAATTAAGACTATTGTTTTTATTAATGTTAGTTGAGAAAATTTTCAAACCACACCAAAAATAAAGTTGGCAAAAAAAGTTCCAACTGTCAGTATAGTGAAGATAACATTAATGTCAACCTAAATAATTCTAGTTGATGTAGTTGAGTTGGAAATAATTTTGTGTAAGGTCAGCCTAAATAATTATAATTGAGTTGAAAATAATCTTGTTTAAGATTAATTGAGAATTATTTTACAACAAAAAATCTTGACGAACTTTAATAAAAAAATATTAAATTATTAACAATTTTTTTTTTAATTTAGTAGTAATTGAAATACTTTATTCAAATAAAAATTAAAATTCTCTAAATTTGAATTATCTTACTTAAAAAAATTAAAATCAATATATTTAAATGTTTTAAATTATAAAATTATCTGTCAAAATACAAGATAAAGATTTTCAAACTTATTTTTATAATTCAGTTGACTTTAAAGTTGTCTATTCCTTTCATAACAGACGAACACTATGTAAGGAAAATTAATCTTAGTTATTTAAGTACCGAAACGTATCAGTTTTGACAATTGATCTCCGATCCATAAAAGACAAAAAAACTCACAAAGCAATATTATAAATAGGATTCTTGAAAAATAAGTAAGATACGTTTTTCATATCTAACTAGAACACATCTTAAATAGAACACTGACTTAACGTCAGAGTGTAATCGCATGTACCCAATCGATCAAGCGTCTATTGAAAGAAAAAGATATTAAAATCACCATCACATCAACAATTGTTACAATTAGTATTTTGCTCATTATACAGTACAATTTGGGTTTTGAGGTCCAATGAAAGTGAAGTGATTATTATATTAAATATTGATTGAAGAAAATGTGGTAAATTTTGTATTGGTAAGTTCAATTTGATGCTGGTATTTGCTATATTTTTTTACTGGTTTATTTGGATTCTGAAATGAATTTTTGAGTTGGTATTTGGATAACAGTGCATATTTTATTTAGATGAATGTTAAACCTCAAGTTCTATACCGTTGGCATTTTTAATAAACTCACTCTTCATGCAAAAATGGCGAAATGTTATTTGAATTTTAATGAAGAGAGATAATTTTAACGAAGTCGTACATATAAAGGATCAAATATCTATGCCTCGACATTTACTCCAAGTTACTTGAAAATTATTATATATCCTCGACTGAGAAAACAACTATAATAACAATCACAAATTGTTAGTGATTTTTAAGATGATTATTACAAAGTTTAACAAATTTATTATAAAAGGTATTTGAATAACTATGTAAAATTATTTTATAAACGTATAGTATAACAGGTAACTCGATTTTTAATTTTGGTATACAAAAGGATATTATTAAAAAAAAACAGTTTTTACGTGAATTAACAGTAAATTTTTTTTATTAAATAACAATTAAATTTAGAGATAAAAATAGTACACTGTACAAACTAGATTAAATACTACTACAAAATTATTAATATATATCTATGGTGTTTTTCATTATTAATAAAATTTGTATAATAGTTTCAAAATTGATATCTAAATTAATTATTAAAGTTTTAATTACTAATATTTTATATTATAAATTAGTCTCTAGAAGACGATAAAAACTAATTTAGAAAAATTTTGGTAGGTAATAATACACTATAAGAAAATCATCAAATTATAACTAATTTTAGAGACCAAAATAATTATCTACTATTGGACTAAATTAGAGACTAAACAAATTATTGGTATATAAAGTAATTTCTATTATTAATAAAAATTTATAAAATAATTTTAAATTGATATCTAACTATTAACTATAAAGTTTTTAGCTACTAATGTTTTAGATTGTAAATTAGTCTAGAAAAAACTTATTGAGACCAATTTAGAATGTAAAATATTAGTAGCTAAAATCCCGGTAATTAAAACTCAGGTGACTAATTTATATATCAATTTAAAAATCATTTTATAATTTTTTATTAATAATAAAAACCACTTTAAATACAAATAATTTTTTAGTCTATAAAATAATGTCTAATTTAGTTAATATAATAACTGTTTTTTCTTTTTTTCTCTAATTTTGATTGCTAAATTTATTGTAGTGATATATCAATTTATAAACTATTTTATAAATTTTTATTAACAATAAAAATTACTTTTTTGATATCAATATTTTTTTAATTTATAAAATAGTATTTGATTTAATTAAATAATAATTAATTATTTTGATCTTTAAAAATAATTTTCATTTAATATTTTTTTTTAGTGTAATGTATTGACCAGATTAATTTATGAGAGTATGCTGAATATGGTTTTGACAGCCAGAAAAATGAAATTAAGTAGGTAAAATTGCAAGTTTGATATAATAAAAAAAATTAAAATTGAATAATAAATTAGTTTGGATTAGGAGGGACAACAGAGGACACAAAGGAGCAGCAACGCGCGGAATGCACGGGGGAAATATTTCTGTTGTGTGAAAGTGTTAGGCCCACTACTTCACACGACCACACACCTATCTAAAATCCTTCGTACCACGACACTGTCTCTGCAGTGCACTGCAATGCCTCAATACAATTCAGAATCAATGCTACTACTATACCATCATACCACTAATATCATCACACCCTCTGTCTCATCTACTAACTACTGTTTTTCTGTCCTCTGCAGTTATGCCTCAGTATTATTACCGTCTTCTTTCTTCACTGCAAACCATTTTTTTAACAGAACCATGCATCTGCAACTTCACCTCTCCTTTGCTACGTGCTACTCACAGTTCTTCACATACTCATAATTATCATAGTTAGTTTTATTTAATGATTCATTTAGGATTTTTTACTTGGTTTAACAAACTTTTTTTGTGCTGCCAAACTTATTGTATGCATGGCAGAACAACAGTTTTTATACTGTATTATTCTATTCAAAATATATGCATTTACAAAAGCTTCTTAAATAATTGAGTGAATCAATTGGTGTACCACTGTTAGCTATAAATGGTAATAAATTCAATTTTATTTTAAAAATATTTGGTAATGTTTTTAGAACCTTATTTTACGGAGGAACCTAAAGTTTAGGTTTGGGCATGGCCTACCAAAGAGACAAGACCACATGAAAAAATAGTTGCGGTGCAGGGAGATGACCTATTTTGATTTAAGCTATGAGTACACATGATGTTTGTTTGCCAAAAAACTTTGGGAAACAAAGGATCAAAAGAATTGAACCTACTCCAAGACACCCTTAAAGGGACAATATGTAAAGGGTGTTGCTTCACTTATCATTGAAGAAGTTGATATGTTAGGATAAAATTGGTACTCTTATTTTTCGGTTAGTTTTAGTTTATTGATACTTTTTTAAAATGTATTTTTTTTATCTTTTTTGTTTTTTTACTAATTATATTAACTTTAAGTCTAACTCAACCCCTCATAGGTTGAAGTTTGCATCCACTTATATACAATGAAAGACTCTAATATCTAGTTGACGTGAGATCTCCAACAAATTAGAATGTCAACATGGATTCAAATATGTAAGTTAATTCGACTTATGAGTGATTTTATCTTATTGAGTTGAAAAAAATTTATTGAGTTGAAAAAATATAATTTTTTTAAATGAGTTAAATTAAATTCGATTTACTTAATTCATAGGTTAAACCAATTCAAGTTGGATTGGGTATATAGCTGTTAAACATAATTAATTGATATTACTTAAACGTAATATTTTTTACTTTTAATTATGTAGGCGAAAATTTTGATTTTTTTTAAGACTAGAAAGTTGTTCTATAATATATTACAATAAATACATGAAACAAGCTACCAAAATAATTATGCTTAAGTAAATTAATCCATCAACACATGTAAACAAAGTTGACTAAGTTTAACACCAATAATAATAATAATAATAATAATAATAATAATAATTATATATATATGGTATAAAAGCTAGAATTTTGTGAATTCTTGTTATTTTTCAATTAAGTGTGTGAATCTTCACCTATAAGTAATTGTTTTTCTCTAACTAGAGATTTTAGTTTTTAGAGATTGCTTCTTTGATAATGGGAGATTCAGACACGGTAGTTTTATACAAAAATGTTATATCTTTGGACGAAAATGGTAGAATCCTTCGTATTCTTCCACCTCCATTAAACACATTGAAATATTATGTAAAGAGCAGTAAATCATTAAATAAAAATTAATTTTAAAGGTTAAAATAATTATTTATTATATTAATTAAATTAAATATAATTTTATAAATAAAAAATTATTGTAATTAAATCAGTTTCTATTATTATTAAGAATTTATAAAGTAATTTTTAAATTGATATCTAACACTAGTTACCAAGATTTACTAACTCCTTTAAATTATAAATTAGTCTATTAATCTATTAAAAAATAATTTAGAATCTATAATATTAATAACTAAAATTTTGGTAACTAATTTAGAAACTAGTTTATAATTTTTTATTATAGAAATCACTTACCAATAATTTTTTTTTCTAAAATAATATATAATTTAGTTAATACAGTAACTAACTATTTTTTTATTTTTAACTTTGATTAATATTTAATAATTTTTTTATAATTTATCTTTAAATTTAGTTGATATTTTATTTTTTTATAGTAATAATTTGAACAAACATATTTTACTTCCACAATTTCAACTAATTTTTAGGTTATCTCTTAAACACTACAATTGTCACTCACACATTGAATGGTCAATTGAGCAACTAAATCCTTATCAAAACAAGAGCTTATCTTGTTTTTCTGCAAAAATATATATTAAATTTATAAATAAAATATGTATTTTAAACTTAAAATAGAAAATTTTATTTATTTACAAAAAATATTCATTAAATATGGATAAACACCATATTTTTTAATATTTAAATTTACTTAAAATTAAAATGTTTTCATGGACTGTTATATTTAATTAAAATTAAAGTTTTGGTTGTTTCTATTCCTATTATATAATGGCTAAGGAGGGAAACACTCTTCAACCATGTACATAATAAGCTTCAATGAATTTGAATATGTCTAGCTTAAATCTGTATATTGGTTGTCCTTATACAAATGATCAAAATATGTAGCAAATGGATGACTGTTCGTCTTATGCATTTCACTACTAGTACTAGGCCTGCTCTTGATTCAATTTATGCAACTACCTACACTATTACCATGAGATAACTACTCAAATCCTTAAATATACTAAAAATTGCATTAAATATAGAACAAAATATACTAAAAATGTATTAAATATGCATGAACTATTCTACCTATCTTTCTTATATGTTGAGTGTTGTTTTGATATTTCCAATATAATCAGATTACTTAAAAGTCGAAGTTAATAACAGTTTATATTTTTTTTCCTCATTCAACTCATCGAAAAGATTTTTAAAAATAAAATTATGACAGAACACCGATATCCAAAACAGATAATACCTTGAATGTGATGATTAATCTTAGTTAAAGTAATTTTTTTTTACTTTTTATTAATCAAATTGGATATTTTTTTTACAAAATCACAAAATACCTCTCTTTTTCATTTATTGTTGTCGAATTAACTTGACGCTCCAGTATACAATCTCTAATTGATAATATAAAAAAAAAGTATTTTTATATCATACAAAAGTTTTGAAATTTTAAATAAAAAAAAGTTGTATAATGGAGTAAAATTTTCAATGTATGATTTTTCTTTCTGCTAACTTTCAACTAAAACAAGTTGTATCCCAAAATCTTTTTATGGGAAGTCTTTACATACACAAGTTGAATTTGTGTATAAGAAAAGTGTATTGATTATCCAGACTCGAAACTAGCCTTTACATAAAGAGTGACGCTATAGATATGATGTAACAATCATTCATATATCTTTATCTTATAATTTATGAAGCTTTTCTAGAATTGTCAATTCATGACGGATTGTAGGACCATGATTGAACAATGCTCCCTGCATATCACTACCATTTCTTTCCACATACACAGGAGCCAAAATCAAAATAACATTACAATAGTATCATCTGCGCTCCAATAATTATATTTTATTGTAAAAAATATTAATGTCTTTAGATTAATTGATTGAAACAAATGTAATCTTTTATAAATATAAATGGTATTTTTTAAAATAATATCACTTCTTAAAAAATAATTAATTTTTTTAGACAAATTATCTCTAATGCAAAATATCATGCTATTTGTACGTTAATACAAGAAATACGTTATAAAAAAAACATACTAAATATTTTGAACTTGTTTATATCAAACGTTTTAGGATTTAACATAAATATTCATATTCATGTTAAACATTCAACGTAAATTTGAATGTTTTATCTTCAGACATTCGACGTAAAATTATTTAAATTAATATGTAATGTTTCTTCTTTCTTGTATTTCTGGCGTATGCTTCTCTTTCTTTGTCTCTTCTTCTTATTCTTTAATGGAAACGATGACCGAGACATTTTAGTGTTGTTGGTGGCTATTTCGATCTTTTGCTTTCATCTTTGTGTCTCATTGTGACGGTACATTTGCATTAGAGCATTTGTGGATTAACATAAGTCATTAAGATAAGTGTTTTATATCTTCATTTTATTATTGAAATTGAAATCATAGTTGATTTTGGAGATCTCAATCAGGATAATACATCAGGATAATACATGAATGTTTCCATTGAATTTATTCGATATTATAATTTTTGTTTAATTTCAAATGTTATTCAGTAACTTAACTTTAAAATTTGAAATGTTGAAATTAATTTTTGTGTAGCAATCAATATTGTAAAATGTTTAAGGTTGGAATTTAGACTTTATGAACCATAAAGATTACATACCCTAATTGTTTATTTTAGTCCTAGGAGTGACTAAATTATTATAGAAAATTTAGTGAGTAGTTTGTTTAAAATTTATGAAATAAATTATAGAAAACTTATAAAATGTATTATAGGAAAATTATAGGGTAAAAATTAGTTTAGAAGGATAGTAGGATTAAGATGGATTGGTTTATGTACTTTGTTTTTGTTGTAAATTTTACTTAAATTAAATATTGTATTGATGTACATTGAACGAACCTTAGTCCCCATTTGAGAAATCTTGAAGTGTCTGATTGGATAGTTCGAGAAAGTTATTTTTCATACGTACACATTATAAGTGTAAGCTTAAATTTGATGAAATTTTGTTTCAAATAATTTTGTGTTGTTTTCCGGGTGCATACTTGACTATGGTGCTTTGTTACCACTTTCATTTCGTGTACTTTGGAGACTAATGCAAAATGCTATCAAAATTTTATTAAATATAAGATAATAGACTTTATTTGTATGTGTTAACGAATTATGAAAATTGTTTTCTTGAATGAGTAGGGCCTCACCTTCAACTACAAAATTGAGAATCACATTGCATGGTTAGTGATGATGGAGTCTGTAACCTATGTAGTTATGAACCCAAAGTTGAATGAATTCACCTCGTGTTAAAGAAAAGTATGAAAAGGGAGTTGTAGAGTTCTTGCAAATTGTTTTCCATAATGGAAAACCTATCATTGAGGTGAAAAGATATCTGAGGAGTTTGGAGTACAAGAAGATACACACATGCCCTAAAGATTGTGTATCGTACAAAAATGGGTTTGTTGCATTGTGGGTGTGTCCAGCATTTGGGTTATCACGATTTAAAAAGAAACCTAAGTAAGTAGTGGCGAGAAAGAAATAGAGATTCCCCTTGCTAAGGAGTAATGGTAATTGCCAAGAATACTTAGGTTTAAAAGATTGTTTGTCATTAAAAAGGATGTAAAAAAACATGACATGGCATGCAAATAGTAAAAAATCGATATAATTACTTTTTTGAAACCTACATTTAGGGTCAATATTCAATTTATCACAGTGATTTTAAAAAAAATCAATTTGGTCCTATGATTTTTTAAAATGTATATAAGTTGGTCCCTTTTGTTAAATTTCCACCAATGACGTTAACGACTGAAGATGTGACACATAGAAGTGCACACGTGGAATGTGAAATAGGACAAATTTATAATGAGATTTTCTGACGTGACAATTGGAGGGTTTGGGAGATTGTTAAACATAACAAAATTGGGGAAATAAGTTTAGGGTTTGTTTAATTGCAATTAGTGATTTGGATTTTTGGCGATTTGGATTCTTGATTGTGATTGTGGTGTAGTGTTAACAATTTGGATTCTTGATTTCTAAGCTTAGGTATTCTTCAATTTCTTGATTGGGATGCCGTGTTGGCGATTTGGATTCTTTATTTCTAAGCTTAGGTGTTCTTCATTTTTCATTGTGTGAATTCAGCGTGTACACTACAAAAAAATCATTAAATAAAAACTAATTTTAGAGACAAAAAAATAAGTAGTTACTATATTTACTAAGTTAGATACCATTTTATAAACTAAAAAACTATTGATATCTAAAGTAGTTTTATTATTAATAAAAATTTATAAACTAGTTTCTAAATTGGTATTTAACATTAACTATCAAGGTTTTAACCAACCTGGTTGTTCTTGAGGGAGAAAGTAAATCCATTGGTTAAATAATAAAGAATGGAACTCTGCCAATATCCATGTTTTGATCAACTGCAACGAAGTAAAATCATACCTCGAGTAAGTGTATCAAATAATTCGGTTCAATTTTGTGCAAAATGTGATTCTCTAAATAAATTGTTCTTGATTTGGTAGATATATTTCATAGTTCATTTTTTCAATCTCAACAAATAAGCGAATCAAATATGTCGACTCATATACATGCATATTTCCCTTACGGTTCAAGGGTCAAATATGTATATTTTATTATGATTAAGTCATGTATTACATAACTTAATAAAATATTAATTTTATATCTCTTGTCTTTGTTGGTTACAAGTGATCCTTTTAACTGTGAGAAACATACACTTAAGGGAATTGTGATATGACCCTTTCACATGTGCTAATGAATGGCACATGTACTTTGTCAATGAGTACAAATTTCACACTTTTGCATGAAGCAAGAAAAAAAATAGTGGTGTTTATGTAAATGGGCTTACAAAGGAGGCGATGATGATTTCTACAAAATCATTCAATACATATATGAGTTAGAGTACATACTTCAAGCTCTCCTAAGAAAGTGGTGATATTTTATTGTCATTGGTTTAATCCATCACATATAAGTACATTTATGGATCCTAAATATAGAATTGTGGACATTCATATGGAGAAAAGGTATTTACACTTGATCCATTTATCCTTGCACTTAATACAAGACAAGTATATTATGGTGCATATCCGACATCAAGAAAGGGCAAACAAGGTTGGTGTGTTGCAATCAAAACAAAGGCTAGAGCTCACATTGAATATCTTGATATGGAATATAATGTTCCTTACCAAATAGATGAAATGTCACATGTAAATGAAGTTATTGAATTTGAAGGTATTTTGGGATTCTGACATTCATAGGTCGATGTTGAAGAAGTGGATGAAGATGGTGAGTTTAAGGATTGTCAAAAAGAGGGAGAATGAAGTGGAGTTTGAAGATGATTATTTTGAATAAGATAGAGAAAATGATGACATTGAAGATGATTATTTTGAAGAAGACAGTGAAAAGGGGAAACTTAAACGAAATGATTTAGAAGACAACGAATATTACAAATTTGATGATGATTGAATTATGTCTTATGAATACCTTTATTGAAATTGGATCATTGTTATGCAATTGTTAATGTTGTTATTTTCTTGTTCATGTAACTTGATAGTGAAGCTGGGAAGCATTTAACGGTGTTACCTGCATCTTCTATTGCATAATTAGAATCATCTTTTGTAGATCTTGCGGAAAAAGACTAAATAAAAACTCCTTACTACAACTAGAAAGAAGAAATGTCAAATCTAAGAGATAAGAGAACTTGACAAAAACTTTGAATTTAGTCATGCTCTCACATATCAGAGTTTTAAATTTAGTCATGTTCTTACATATCATAGAGCTTCGACTTCCTCTTATGATTCACAAGATATTTTGCAACTAAAAGAACAAGTCCAAAATTAAAGTTAGAATATTAATTTCGTTTTTCATAAATATATTAATTTAATTAATCGAACTATTTTATTTAGTGATGTAAAATAGACAATATAAAATTAGTACAGAATAAATAATTTAAAACTCTTAATTGTGTATAAGAAGACTATTATTATATAAGAGTGATAATTATTTCTCCAGTAGCTAAATTTAGAGAATGAATTGTTTTGTCTCAGTGATAGTCCCCTTCACAGTTTGTCCGAATTCTGATTCGGAGTGATTCTTTTATACATGTCGGCCATCTAAGGGCCATTTTGAATACAACAAGAATAATTCTTAATTTTTCCATAAAAACTAATCAATCCTCATACTTACTTTTAGATAAAGGCAATTCTAAATTCTGTATAAGTTTTATAAACATAATTTTCTGAGTTTTTAAACATTATATAGGAAGATTAGTAAAAAGTTTGTAGAAAAATATAACATTACTGTTGGGGTTAATACATAATTAAATATGGATATAAGTTGCCAAATGCTATTACACAACACAAGGTTGATCCAACAAATGCATAACCATTGAAGTACAAAGTATTATTTCCTAAATTTACATGAACCTTATTAGCCTCCCAAACAATTCATCCTAGGATCAAGCATGGTTACCACTTGCAGGCCCTCCAAGTGTTAAAACCAAGCCTTGAAGGTCACTCCTCATTTGATGCTCTTTGGCTAAAGATGCAGAAGTAGTCCTTCTCATTATTGGTGATGGTTGAGATAGCACAGGTTGCCTGAAGCCATGGCAGGGCTCTGCACGTGAACAACTAGTTACTTGCTCAGAATCCCTCACATCATTTGAGTTCATAAAGGTTTGAGTGGAGGGAAATGAAGGTGATAAAGAACTGTTTGGCTCCACACATGTGGAGAATACTGCAGCTCCCTGTTGACAGATACATAAATTTCTTTGGTACATAGCTGGTACTATGGGTAGTATAAATAAGAATCAGGTTCAGAAGCTTACTGGTGCAAATAAGACTCCTCTGAAAACTCTTCCATTAACAACTGCAGTCATGAGTAAACCTGAATCAAAGGCTCCATCAACTTTCCCTCGAACTTCAGCACCAATCTAGGATGCAGTAGCCAAAGTGAAAGAACGATTAAGTAAGAATAATACATATTTCAGCAGAGTGGTATTCCAAAATTTGAAAGTAAAGGGACCCACCAGGTGTTGAGTGTGTCGAGGTACTTTTCTACCATCATCTATGTGAACATACTGCTCTTGTTTAGGTTGATGTTTCATGGGACGAACACTTCTTTGTGTGATATTCTTCATAACTGTGGTGTTACTTGAGTCATTGTCAAGCTGGCAATAGCTTGGACTTTTATTCACCTGTTTAAACCAATGATACCTCTGAGAATCCATGATAGAAACATTTGCTTTTTGAGCTGGGGTCTGTTCTTGATCAGATTGAGAAGGAGATGAATGCTGGGACAGTGAAAGAGAATGTTCTTCTTGTTCTGATTCAACATCCCACACCTTTGTCACAGCAATTCTCTTCCTCTTTTGTTGTGAAGTGCCTGCATGGAATCACAACTTTCGCTCAATGAATCCTTCACTCTCTACTTTTGCACGTAAAAGTGCAGAAATTATTGCATCATCCAGCTTATGGATATAGTTCTAAACAATCTTATGTATCATGTAACTATATTTTTCAAGTTACAAGTTAATAAAACGTCACATGTAAATTAGTCAGAACTTTATACAACAACTTCTCGGTTAAAAAATTCTTAACCCACCCGAATTAATGTTACAAGGTTGCACTTTATCTGACACAACTTCATTAGTCCATTTTCCTATGGCTTCCATATTGTTCTCCAGGCAAGGAGTTTTCTGCTTCAAAACACATTATCAGTACATAAATCATAATGAACAGGAACTTGAAACAACATATCAACACGAGCTTTTGTACCAAGTTGGTATCAGGTCTTCCAGGTATGGTCCTCTGTTCTTGATTCCAATAAGTTCCAAAAACTTTGCACATGGAAATGTTGTAACGTCCATTAGGATGCTCTGCTCCAAGCTGCAACACTAACAACTCGTTTAAAGGACGCTCATCTTCCCCACACCTGTAAGATATCAGAAAGAAAATCTTACGCACAGTAGGAAATAGAAAAGAAAATAGGAATTGTCACTTCACATTTATTAATGAATAAATTGTAGTAAATGGTAACCAACCAACCCGCCATATATGGCAATATCCATGTCTGCCAAAACAGCTGTGTGAGAAAATCGCCCCTGTGGCGGTTGACCACGAATATCAAGCTGAGCCCACGAACAGGTGCAGATGTCAAAGACCCATATGTCATTGTAATAACGTTTATCTCCCACCCCTCCAATCACGTACACCTGAAAATCATGAAAATTTCATCTTGTTAATAGTATGGTGCAGGTTCTTATTACCTATCACATCAAATTTAAGATTTTTTTCACAATACTTTACTCTACTGCACCATTCTCTTATAAGTTGTATTTTGAACTAACTTAATCTTAAAAGGTTTGATCTATGAACTTAATATATGATCTCACAATTATTTTTAATCATAAAAATCAGATGCTTGTGTAAAATGAAAGGCATGTAAAACCTCCTCTAACTAGTAACTTCTCAAGAAATTTTACATTGGAGATGGTTGTTAAGTTAAAAATAGTAGCGCATATTAAGTAAAAACCAAGTTGCAAAGTAACTAAGCATCATCATAACAGAAAAAAAGAAATGAATGGCAGAGGTGAAAGCTGATGCAATGTAGAAGAACTTGCCTTGGTACCAATGCTCAAAGCCGCATGACCTGCCCTGACTCCTGGGGAAGAGCCTTGAATTTTCAACTGTCATCAAAATGCAAGAAAGCCATTGCTTAAGTCCCAGAAACATGATCTTTGGTCATTTAGTTGCATAGAAAGAAAACAAAGTATGAGAGAAAGGAGAAAAACCATACCTTAGACCAAGTCATTGTGTCCATGTCAAGCACATTAACATCGCCCTGATACTGATCACCACAGTCTCCACCATACACAAAAAGTCTGTTCCCAATTGCAAGAGTGCTGTGACTGTCCCTAGGGACAGGCAAATCACCTTTGACCGGAGGAGAAGTCCACCTCATGGTTCGAAGGTCTAGAACATGCAAATCATTTAAGTAGTTTGCGTCACCTTCACCACTGCCACCAAAAATCACTAGTCTTTCATCACCAACTAGAGTAGCAGTGTGACTTTCCCTTGGAGAAGGAGGAGTCCCTTCACATTTAGGACGAATCCACTCTTTGGTAACAAGGTCCAATATATGAGTGTCATTCACCTTCTTTAACCCATTGGTGCCACCGAAAACTATCATTCTATGCCCTACAAGAACAGCACCATGGCTATCTCTAGGGCCTGGCTTTTCACCCGTGGTGGCAAGCTTGCTCCAATTCATTTTGACAAGGTCCAAACACAGAACATCTCCGAAATGTAGCCCTCCACAACATCCCTGGAATGAGTACACACGGAACGTTTTGTTATTTGGAAACAAATTTAAAGCTAACATTTGAACACACCTATGAAATCCAGCTCGAGGTTTCGTAGAGAATATGTGGTGTGTGGTCTATACAGAAAAGGCTAACTAGTTTGATAATGGGAGCTTAATTGTGCTTAACAAGTTAAACTGAGAGTTTAGCAATGATTAAATTATTCATCTGAAGAACTAATCAAATAATTAAGAGGTTCTCATATTACCAAGACATCTAAGCACTTTTCTCTTGCATGTTCCATAAATTGAGAAACATAACACAAGGAGGAGAAAAACGAAATGTGTATATAGCTATATTAAGAAAGCAGAAAGTTTATGGTCTCCCAAACGCGTATTGTCTCACTAATTAGAGAAAGAAAAACGAATTCAGTCAATTGTCCCCAAGAAATATAAGGAACAAGAGAAATTAGGAAAAAAACTAAAATTCAGAGATGAAAGTGTTTTGTTTATTAACTAAAGATAGCCATAAAGCAGGGAAGGTGAGAAAGAAGTACTAGGAGCTTATGAAATTAATGAGCACATCACAAAAATGTAAATTCCAGTAGTGAAGAAGACACTGTAACACATCTCTTAAATGGCAGAGCTCCAAAAAGGCAAGACTCATGAGAAATTCAGACACCATAAATGAGGCCAACCCAGTAACAAGCATCATAAACAACTCAGAAGTTAGTACTAGGAACTATGAAAAAAGAAAAAACACATTAATTTTAAATAAACAAGGGATTTTACAATTCGTACCCCAAAGACATACATGAGCCCCCCAGAGAAACAAGCAGAATGCCCCCATCATTCAGAAGGATTATAACCCAAAACCTTTGGATACAACCACATTGCTTTCATCTTGGCTGTTTCAGAAACCAGAGACCCCATCTTTGTATCAATGAGTGAGTGTGTGTGGGGACTGAGTAAGTTTAAACTTTGAAGTAAGACTTAAACACAGTGCTTGACAACGATGAAGAAAGAGGAAGAGAAGAGGAGCAGAGAAAGAGAGAGTCAAAAGAAGACATGAACAAGCCAAGTGATGTATCAACTATCAATGTCAATGGACATGAAAAGATGGGCGCTTTCAAGTCCAAATCACTGGCAACCAACAGCAACAGATGGTTGTTGTGAAAAGAACATTATTTTTCTCTCACCCTTCACATTTAACATTATAATTTTTTCTTGTAAAGGTTACATCACTCACATACATATGTAGTCTGGTAACCTATAACAGTCAAATAAATAAATGAAGAAAGCTGATTCTTAACATTGACGTAATGGAATCAACATGCATGATATAATCATTTTCAGACACTTTTGTCATATGATACTACAAACACACATAAATACCATCCTTAATTGGTTGGATAAGCTTCATCAACATTAATTAGTGGTGTAATATCATGGAATGTCACTGTTCAAGTGAAAAAGACACTCTTTCAAATAAGTTCATTATTTTTTAAAATAAACTTATAGTTTTAGATGCCAAATGGTTTTCTCCTTGAAATCAACAAATTTATTAAACAGACTATTTTCTGCTGTTAAATACAATAATTTCAATTTTTTATTTTTTGTTTTGAATGTAGTTTGTTGCTTTTCATATTTTATGAAGATGAAAATGATGGAGTGTGGGACATAGGTTTGTTGGGAATGGCGAAGAAGTGTTTTGGGTTTGAGACCTTTGAGACATGATAACATAACAAGGTTTGACAGACAGGGAATTGGGAAAGCACTCTTCACTTGGTTTCCTAAACAAACATCACGTTCTTTCTCATAAATAATGTGATTTATAGGGATTGATGGAGGGTTTAGACTTTAATTTAATTGTTTTTCTCTGTGTTTCATCATCTCTCTCCTTAGTCCACTCCCATGTGGGGGTGAAGATCTAGAAATGTCTATTTTCCATGTTGTTTCGGAAAGTGAGGTGCTTTGTTTCTTGGTAATTCTTTCTTTGGGAAAATGGAATGGTGTTGAAAGTTGTTTACCCCAAAAGATCCAGTTTTTTAAAAAAACTTTTTTTATCATGTTTACGAGACAAAGTTCACACCTCATACATCACCTGAAGAATGATAAGCACAATTTTTATTACAGTAGAACCCTAACTTATGTGAAATTATATCTGACTGTAGATGTTCTGCAAAAATTATGTAACAGATAAATTAGGGTTAGAGATAGTAAAATATGAAATAAGATACTTATGGTAATGAAAAGGCATAAGGGAAACAAATAATCTTATAAAATATATTGAAGCATTAGTCTGTTAATAAATCAGTACTTTAGTTAAAACCAAGCCTATGTGTGAAAGTTTGAATGTATAATTAAATTCTATATATTATTTCATATAATATATAATTTGATTATATTAAAAATATTATTAATATAAATATTAATATTTTTAATATATAATTATATATTGATTATGTATTTATCAATATATTATTTAATTTAACATTATAAATATAATATATTAATTTTTGTTTAATTACTAGAATTTTCATAAATATTAATAATAATTTATAATAAGTATTGATATAATAAAATATATTTAATTAATAATTATATGTTTTTATAATAAAATTATTTAATTAATTAATTTTATAATAAATATACTACAATTTTAAAATAATTGTATTAAATAAATAAATTTTATATTGATTTTTTATAATGTATATATACTTCATAATTTATTATAATATTAATTTATAATAACATCATATTAATATTTTTATAATATAAAAATTATAAGATATATATTATATAATATATATATATATAAATATATAATATTATAATTTATAATACATTATCCAAGAATTGAAACAAAACCCTAAGAAGAATAGAATAAGATTGGTAGGACAATTTATTTATGAGATGGATTATTCCAACAATATTTTTTTATATTTTACTTACTTAAATAATTGTGATACCTGTAGAAATAGGGTAATTTTTTCTTTATTTCATAATTAATAATAAAATAAAAAAATAAAAAATTAATACTTTTTGGAATATAAAAAAAACAATAATGGTGAATCAATAATTAGATAAACTAAATCTGTAAAAATTTTATTTTATTTTATTAAGGGTTAACTTTTTTCCAGTAGTTCTATTTTTTATATTACTCTCTTTAAAAAAATCATTTTATCCTATTATAATAATTTCAAATTTTTTATTATAATTTATACAATTAATTTAAATATAAAAATATTGATGTAGATTTCAATAATAATTATTTTTATTTTCTAATTAAAAGATAATACGAAAGGAAGTTACTAAAGAGTATATACTATACAGTGACAACCATGAAAATTAGGATTTTGGATAAGAAAATTAAGCCAAGTGAGTCTTGGAAGGGGATCTAAGGATGTTTTTGGACCTCAAACAATCACTCAACCAAAAATCAACTTCAATGTTTTTAGACTTTAATGAAGGTGAAATTGAAATATTATTTGATAATTATGTGTTTGTACTGTGAGGTAAGTAATGTGAAATCAAGTAGAGTTAAAAGTTGGTGCACGTGATCTACTAAGATTTCTTAATAAGATGTATGATATCTCGAAAGGTACAACTTGCATTTAGTGTGGTAAGCTATGTTGGAGTGGATTCCCATGTTCTATTGGTGGTCTCGACCATGTAGACTAAGTACCAGGTGATGAGAAGTCAATGGATGAATACTAGAGGCATGCCCTGAGGCTACAATGAGGTATACCAAATAGGGATGGGGTCAACATTAATCCTACCTTATGGGTGGGGTAGTTGGGTTAATCGGGGGTACCGACAAAGTGACCCGCTACAATGTGACTGACAAGTGTTGGTCAAAAGATGTTTTGATTGTATGTTATTTATTATATATTACATAATAGATATGCATTATGTTGTGATTGTTTACTTACATGATGATAATACTTGTGAGTTATTTTTAAATCGTTAACTTATCCTAGGTTTGTCGATTGTTTGGCCTGCTATAGGTGAATTTTACCAAAGGTAAGATTTAATCCCGACAAAATGATCAAATACACAAGTTCTAAGCAAATACTTTAAGGATTGAATAGTTCTCTCTTATTTTCTGTCAGTTTGAGGATGATATGATAAACCGCATCTGAGTTTGTTTCCCAAGGCTTCCTGAAGCATCTACCAAAACATAGAAGTTAAACAAAATCCCTGTCTGGTACTATGATGAAGAGTACACCATTTAATTTGACTATCTCATTTATATGAATATGGTTTAACTTCTACATGGAAATTCCCAAATTTATGGGTAGAAAGTGTGTAGTCTTTGTTAATCTATCAACCATTATCGCATTGAGTCATGTTTTCTCACTCTATGTGGCAAGGAGTGATAAAATACTTGAAAATATCATTCCACTTCCACAATGGGATTTCTAACTTGGTCATTTTATGATGTAAACAAAATTTGCTTTCATAATACCCCGATAACACCATCCCCCTTAATTCATCATCCTCTATCACACATATTGTGTTTCTAAATCTTAAGATATCACCCCTTCCCACAGAGAAATCTTTAGCTTTATTAGTATTTAATAGGCTCAAAGTATTATTTAAATTCAAATCCACAAATTGCTTCTCTTTCACTTTTTATATAAAATCATTAGTTATAACAAGCATATCACAAATAATGTGATCTTAAAATTAAAAAACTTTCAAATTCAAACTTTTGAAATTTCTAATAAACTCTTGGAACAACATTTGCTTTTCCAAAATGGTACATTAGCTGGAAAATCATAATCTCTTTAAAGCCCTTTTTATTTTCTCTAGAAGAAATTGTGTATTCTTCTTCACTTAGTCTATTATCATCTAGATTACATTATGTACTCTCAATAACTATGGAAAAATTAACCAATTATATAAGAATACTACTCCATTTCTACTCAGCTATGTTTAACCATTGTAACAATTTTCAAAGTCTTTTGATACTCAACTTTGGTCTTCTAATAAGTCAGACAAACAAAGTCATACTAAACCACTTCACTATTTATGTTGAACCATCAAAAGAGCTTCTTCAGGTATGGATAAGAGTTGATTTATGATTCACATGGTCCATGTTTTAGAGTTTCACTTGAGTAGTTTTTGTTGATTTCAAGTATAGATGGAACTCATGAAGATTGTCACTAGACACGAATTTAATTCAAGATGAATTAAATAAGTGTGAATCCCAAATTATTATAATTAACCATAATCTATAAAAAGATGGAAAGACAAAGCAGTTGATGTCTTGGCCCTTGCTTCTGTACTTTGCTCCTAGTGATCCTCTAAGGAATAGTAGGGTCGGAGTCACTAGCTGCTTGAGATGACTGACCTAACTTTGGGTTTTGTGTCATGTTGTGGGTCATCCTTATGGGAGGCTAGTTTGGCTCAAATGGTGTTGTGCTACTCATGGTTTCATCATGTACTGATATATCTTAGTTATGCTTGCTGCAAATTAAGTCATTCTTATATCATGTACTGAACATTCATTTGAGAGTTTTCAATTCAATATATAATAAAACTATTCATCTATTAACCAAAACACAGATAACATTTAGTTTCAGACATTTAAACAATCTTTAAAGAACATCATCCCTACATAAAAGTCAAAGATTTGTGACCAAGTCACTTTCACATCTAGATCATCTATCCTAAGGTTTTATAAAAAAAATTATAAGTAGTTTCTATTTCGTATAATTCCTTATTCCAAAAAATATTTCAACTTAATCACAAATTTACTCAAAATATAGTGACAAACTTACTCAAAATACAGTGACTTGGAACAAAGTATTTAAACACGATCAAATTTAAGTATGAGCTTAGCTAAGTTGAGATGATCACTTTTTTCGTTTGGCCTTACAAAAATTGATGACAAAATCATAAAGAAAAAAAGAGAACAAACAAACTTTAGAATAAATGAAAATTTACTCTATTTGAAAATTTGATTGGTTAGAATTGATCATTAGCTCCGCAACTACAAAAATAAGGATAGATTCTGAAATAGATGAGTTATGAGAAAAAAAAATTATAAACAAGAGAAAGAAAATATTTAAGGGAGAAAATTAGAATTAGGAAATCAATAGAGAAAAACGTGATAGGTTAAAAAAAAAAAACTTAAAGAACTATGATAAATGTTTGTATAAATTTTTATTAAAAAATTGATTAATATTGTCAAGTAAAAATCCTAGAAAGAGAAAGGTTGAAAAAATGTTATATATTATAGAAAATAATAATATTTTCAATATTGAAACTTTTTGAAGAACTTTTAAGACTGTTTTTAAAACTAGTGTATTAAATTGAGAAACCTAAACACTCTGACCACTGTCTTGTGTTTGCTTTCATATCACACTAAGGAGTCAAACCTGAATATTCATAGCAACTTGACCTCACCAAATTTCCACTCTCTTTTTTCTATTTATTTATGTCACATGCTAACAAACACTTGTGAGACCATGTTTTTATTAAAAACAGAAAAATGTTATTTCTCCACAATCAAACATAAATAAATAAGTATTATTTTTTATGATTTGAAAAAAAAAGTTATATTATATGATTTTCACAAATATAAAATTTACAGTTTTTATTTTTATGTTGAAAAGTAACTAAACATGACAGAATTGAACGTACGTGATTCCATTCTTGAAGTAAGGGGCCCACCGTGACGGATACGTGCCGTCCACTGATGCAATATATTCTTCCTTCTCACGTCAATAATAATCAATCAACATCCGTAACATATATAACATACGTAACATAACGGCGTCAACACGGCACGTAACAAAACAATTTGAAAACCTAAACAACTTTGGGCCTTTGCTAATGAACCTACAAAGCCCATTTAGTTTTAAGATTCACCTCTGTTTCTCCCTTAAGAAATTTTATTTTATAATAATAAATTTTTATTTTTATTTGTTGGGAAGGAACTTATTTTCATTTGTGATGAATAAATTATAAACATCAAGTCATGAGTCTTTCTGAACACAAGAATTGTTTTTGTTCAGAGAGTGTGTGTCAATCATTTCCATTTTCCAGGGAAAGAGGTTGAAATATTGCAGTTGTTTAATAAAAGGGAACAGTGAACACTGGAATGCACCTTTTTCATTCTCAACAATGGACTATCAACTTTCCAAGAAAGGGAAAAGAGATACAGGGAAAAATATAGTAAAAGAGATGTGATTGCTATGGAGGTCACACTTCATGAACAGATATCTTCTCTGGAGAATCTAGGTTAGGCCATTAGGAAAAACACTTGTGTGTTTGCTTGGATCAGACTGTAGGTTATAGAAGAACTAGATCAAACTCTGCAACTTTTTATTATTTGGATATTCAACTTCAACTTTAATAAAGTAATGTTAAAAGCACAAAATTGATCAAATTCGAAGGATATAGTATGATTAGAGTTTAGGGTTTAAGATGAAAGAAATATTGAGATTTTTATTTTATTTTGGGTGATATTTAATATTTTAGTTAGTGGAAAAATGGTTCAATTGATTTAGTTTATGAAGATATTAAATAGAAAACCAGAATATTTTTTTCAAAGATCTTTAAAAAGCTGCATAAAGGTGGGTTATAAAATATACCAGGCCCTCCCTTCTTATATCTCCAACAGAACAAATAATTAGAATGAAAATGCTGATTGATTGTCTAAAATAAATATCATTCCTTTATTTTTAATTAACTAAAATTATTATGTATTTTACATACAGCACATAATATATTTTAAAGTACAGCAAAATCCTTTTTCCATAGAGTGAAGTAAAAATAAATTAAACATCAAAATATTTTATCGTCAATCATTGACTATAGAAAAACTATTTTAACATATTTAGTATTAATTTCAGTCTCAGTTCATCTAGCAATATATTTACCTTAAAATGCAATTTATTTTGAAGTATAATTATTTTAAAGAGATCAAGGTAAACCACTTTTAAACAAAAAAAAATCATATTTAACATTGGACAGAAGAATTGTATTCCGTGAAATTTCACCAAGAATCATTAAACCCTATCAAAATCGCCGGACAAGTCTACTCAGATTTTTAAAGAATTTAAAAATGAATAAATGCTTTGCAAAGCATTTTTTTGTGTTGAAACTAAGGCACCTAGCTAATTAAATTTCTCATGTACACTAATATAATATAAAGGCATGTTTACACATTTACGGAACTACATACAGGCAAAGGCATCTGTTTGTTCATACAATGAATATCACCGGCTAGGTGAGAAGAAAGCACCTTAAGCTTCCATGTATTAAGTGGATAAATCACTCATCATACTATATTTTGGTTCTTGTCCACGTCCAACAGCCTTTGCATTAAGGAAGTTAATGGAAAAACTGCATTGAAAGAAGAATAATGGTTTAGATAAAGTATTGTAAGACCAATGTCTAATAGAGTCCATAAACTGGATCCCTTGCTGTCTAAGGCAACCAATTTAGTCATACACCTAAGGAACACTAACAAAATCTCAAATTTAGTCATAATGATTCTTATTAACACGACACCAAACCAGTTATATCCTGGTTTACATGAGTTAATGTCGGACTAAGAAAGAGAACAATATGACAAGCAGCACAGATGGTCCCCCCACCAAACTTTTGTGTCATTGCGTAAGAAAACATTAGACAAGGGCCAGCACTTCGTGAACGATTCTAGACAATAAGACAGAAAAATAGTGCTAGACAATAGACAGAAAAATAGTGCTAGACAATAAGACAGAAAAATAGTGCTACCAAACGATGAAGTACTAATACAGGGAACGCTTGCAAACCCATCAAGTTGAGGATTATAAGAAAACGGGCAATTTTGTTGCATTTTATATGGTAGGAGACAGGTTCAGATAGAAACAATATACTCATAAACAACAAACAATATATACAAGGGATACTTACATATTTATCAAACTGAGGATCATAGAAAAGAAAAGAGGTTTTTTTGTTCATCTGTTGGATTCAACAGCCATCTACAGAACATCCATGCTGCACCAAGAACTGATAGAAGAGACAACAAGGCCAAGCATCCAAAATGAGAGGGATCATTTGCAATTATTGCAACACCCAGCATTATGGACTCCGCCAAACTAGCAACAGCAATCTCTGTCGTCCCAATGAGATTTGCTTTGGATGATGGGATTCCTATCTGGAGAATCTGTGCCCCTACAACATCGTATGACATGTGTCCTAACCGTGATAAAATCTGCCCAGACAGAAGCACAACAGTTATGTTAACAAAATTCAGTAAGAACAAATTTGACAAAAGTTAATTTCACATGAAAAATCCAAAGCCTGAAAATTTCCAAAAGTAAATAAATATTTTAATTTGGGACATCTTCTGAGTGTTTTCTCTCCTCTCCTGCCGCTCATACCAACTTCTGCTATTTTAACAGATATTCAATGACCTGTTGCAACTGTTTTCAAAACTGGTATCCTGTCCCCATCTTATATTAATAAAGGTTCAGACACTTAATACTTTAGTGACTTACAATCAAAAATAAGAAAGTAAGAAGAGGGCTCTGATGAGAAATTGATCCACTCCAGTATACAGCAACAGCTATGCTGAGAAGTAAAGCTTGAAATACCAGCCCAACTGCCCCAGCCTGGCACAGAGAGAAAAAAATCTTTAAAAAAAGTGCTCCAACTTTCCCATTTGCAAAAGTAAAAGCAAAATTAAAGTTTTAAAGATAGAGAACAAACCTTTAAAATGCCAAATTGCTCGACCAGAGTAGAAGACACAAATGTTGCAGCAACACCCATGAAAGCACACATTCCACTGAATCCTCCTATGATAGATGGATGTAAGCCTGCAGAAATATTGAAAAGAAAATCATGACCCAGCAATAATAATACCAAAAAATTATTCCCCAAACCCTAAAATAAAGAAGTAAAGAAAAAATAATTTACACAATGTCAATAATTATTGGTCTAATTATGAAAGAATGATTAATGCTTAAAACAATTGCGGAGACTACAACAATGAACCTCACATCAAAACCTGCTACCTTTTCCCTTCTGCATCTTTTACCATTTGTCACACAGCATATAATTTAATATTAACAGTATTAAAAGACGTCAATTAAAAAAACTCCATTTACGAAAGATGACAAATGTAATCACTGAAAAGAGTAAAAAATAAGAAAACGAGGCATAGATTATGTTAATCAAAGCTAATATAAGGTATGAAATGTTTGTCATATTAAACAAATAGATAAACCCCGCTAATTATGAGTTTATGATAGATGGAAGATTTTGAAAAGTCAGGTGCTTCACTATATTGCTAATGCAACAAATTACGTGTTTTATGTGAAAGAAATTTCCCCAGATAAAAAAGGTACTATGGAGAAAATTGTCACATACCACGCTGTGTTAAAAATGCGGTCAACAAACTGCCTGGCGTGAGAACAATATTAAAGTAGAGGAGCACCCATGCAAGACTTGCAGGAAGAACAGGTTGACCCAGATACTCCTTCCAGCCAAGCTTGATGGCTTCCAGACCTTTAAAAACTGGTTTTCCAGCAGATGGAAGTAAGTATATTTTAGATACTCAGAGAAGGATAATTCTAAAAAGAAAGAATAGTATACCTATACTATTAGCATCTGTTCCAGAATCTTCATTTAATGTTCTGCAACAGGTTTGTGAAGGATTAGGTCTATCAAGAACACCGGTAGAAAGTTTGTTGGTTAAATAAGTGAAAATAATCTGCAAATTAAGAATGGAGAGTGAAAATGAATTCCGCTTGCAAACTATGGATGTTATTGATCAAGAAGAAAGACAGAGAAATTACTGTGACTGGCAGAAGCCCCATCATTAAGCCAGAAGCAACTTTTAAGCAGATTACAGGATGAAATTTAGAAAGAAGGAATCCAAAGAGCAATGCCCCAGCTATCTGCATACAAACATTTCCTAAGTTTCCAAGACAAATAATATAATTAATATTTCATAAGACAGTTTCTGAATATTTCACTCAAATGGAATCATAGCAAGCTCTGTAACACATGGAAATTTATAAGCTAGCCAATCAACTTAAGGCAAATATAAAAGAAATAAAACAAATAATTACCTCACACAGGAGATCAATTCGATTTAAAACAGCATTTGCCTGTGCAAGTGCAATAGGCCTATTCACTCCTGCCAACTGTGTACAGAAGCCAATGAGTATCAGAACAAGATTTAACTTGAGCATAATTTTTTAAGGGAACAAATCACGTTTCAAGAGATCAGAGGAAGATCCAAATGAATCAGAATGACAATACCAACACAACCCAGTCACGCTCATTTGCAACTCCCAAAGCTACACCACACAGCCTCTCGATAGCCCCAGCTGAAACCAATACGAAAAACCATGGACGCAGAAGCAGACTAGACAATGAAGTATGTCGCACAGAATGGGCGTGAATAATCATTGCCGCAGATAGTAACTGAGCTGCTGCCTGAAAAAAAAAATAGAGGAATGATCCCTTATACAAAAGAGCTCTATCTTCCTTTATTTTATATAGATTATCAAACAACTTGCCTGAACGACTGTTAAGCAATTATATGCATACATTCTTGGAAAATGATCCATCACTTTGCCAACCAAGGGACCGCTAACAATTATAGTCACTTTGGTGAAGAAACTCATCACAGCAACCGGCAAAAGACTTGGATGAATCAAGGCAATGGCAGAAGGCCAAGCAAAATTCCAAAGCTGCTCCACTACATTTGCAGCTATGCAACTAGCATAGAAAGCTGAAAATATATAATCTTTAAGTTGAGAGCAGCTTAGATGATTCAACATCACAGCATCAATGAGTGTAAATGGAAAAAAATAAAGTCATTGGACAAGATAGACATCAAACAAAATTCGAGACGGGCTCGGTTCACCTCAATAAAGATAATAACTGTAATAAACTGTATTCACAACATTATGATGTCTGTACTTTTGAGGTTAAAGATGATTCATGAGGCCATATGAAACCGAAGAATGGCCATGTCAATATCAATCAATTGAAACCAACCCATGCAATAGACAGTTATTTAATGCTTTCCATTCCAACAGTATATTAGGGAATTTTTGCTCGAGAGAGAAAACTCTAGTTAGTTGTTTGGAAAATCGCCTTAGTTGCGGTCTACCAAAGTTGGTCGCGAAAGTTAGATGTGAGAAAACAACCCACCGTGTAACCCAACCGGGTGGGCTGGAGTAGCTGAAAGGGCATGTTGCTCCTCCTCGGACAAAACCTGCAGAACAACACACCATCGGAAGATGAGAAACAGTGAGCAATGATTAACGACACCCTCAAACTCAGTAAAAGAAACCTACAGGCAATGTTGTCAAGAGAGTATCTACAAATGTGGCTTCAGAGAGCAAGTTCAAAGATTCAGTCTCAAGAATATCAGTTTTGAGTTTAACAAATGGCACCGGACAGAGAGGCTCAACCACCCCTCTTCCCTGACCCTCATCCTCGTCGGTGGTCACATGATCCAAATGCACATCAGTATCCGTCAGCGAACACTTGGAACCAAAACACGCAAATCTAAAACCAATCAAACAGAGAGAAAACGAACATCCATTAACATTTAATTCGGAATGCAAATTTGAAATTTCAATTTCAATTTCATTCAACGAGGGATGACTATTGACCTGTGAGAGGCACGGGGGTAACAGAGATTGAACCCTGGGCCAGAAGGGAGACGATGGCGTATTGAAAATGAAGGAGTGTGAGGAATGGGGAATTTGCGAAAATGGAAAGAGAGGGAGGCCGTAGCAATAGCCATAGCTGTTGCAGCTTGTATAACTTCAAGCTACCAATCTTCCTCGTATTTATCCAACTCATGCAGTTGCAGTCCCAAAATCACTACGTTGAAGAAACCCCTTTTGCCTCAATGCTCATCCCCAAACAACACTCTTTTCTTTGGTGGAGTCGTGAATGAGATTATTCCGGGATATTTCGCAAACACCTTATCTGTAAGAGGTGTTTGGAATGTTGTTGGGTCTTAGCCTGAACTTTCGTCGCGTGCGCTCTAGCAGAGACTGCAACTGGTGTTTTTTGTGTGGACATTTTTTCTCCCTACTTCTTTTTTGAGACTATTACGCAAGAGAATTTTTTAGCAGCCACGTGGCAGCGTCGTTTTATCGTTGCGCACTCTTTTTCGCTTCCTCTTAGCGTGTTTGGTTCATGATTTCACTTGCTAATAAGCCGTGATTAAAAGTGCCATGTAGCATTGCAGGACTCCACACACTAACACTGGTGCTTGGTGGAGGCCCAGTCACTTTCCAATGAGCCCACCCCTACAAATTGGGCCAATATTAAAGCCCACCGGTTCAACTTGTTTGATTTCAATTTAGATTTATTTGGTTTAGATTGAGCGAAAAGAAAAAATTGAATGAATCTTCTTCTAAATCGAACTTTAACAACAAGTAAATAAATATCAACCTTGTTAAAAAGTTAGTGCGAGCAGAAAATGAAAGAAAAAAGGTGAAATTACGCGTACTTGGGATCCCTTCAAGCATTATAAATCTAAAAGTAGTAGATTAAAACATAAGGAGAAAAGGCCTTAAAGTAATGTGTTTTGCATGAAAAAAGGTGTCTAAAATTTGAAGAGAAGATGTCATTCTGTCTTGTGTGGTAAATTGGAGAGCCATCCATCTGAGTTGATGAAGACTTTCAAGGAATAATTTTGGGCAAATTGAGTGAGAGTCAAATTCTTTTCCCAAGGAACACGTTGGGAAGTACCAGAACCTGGTCCTGAACACAGAATCTCAGAGTAGAAAAGGCAACTCCTGCATAAATACTATAATATAAGTATATATGAGTGATGATATAATGGTAAAGGAATGAATAGATGGATCATACACGTCGTCTTTGGAGGTCCAAGCATCCCATCCTGCAGGTCGAACCACACTTCCAAGGTTTGTTTTATAAAAGATAACTCTAGAACAAGGACGATACCCTCTCCCCAGTAACGAGTTACTAGTACCGCTACCAATCACAGAACCTCCTGCAAACACAAAACCAGTTGGCTCACTGTCTAACTTGCGTGCTTGTGCGGTTATGGAACCCAGGGCAGTCACATTCAACACACAATCCTATAATGAATTCAATTAATTGGTTAATCAATGTGAGTGATGTGAAAATCTTTCTTATCAAAAGATCAATCTCAAGTACCCGGTAGTAGGATTGTCCATCACCAAATATGAAGTCCACTGCACCTTCAATCCTGCAACCTTGGAAGTAATGACGACCTAATTCATCCCAAAGAGTATCTTGGAAACCAACGAAACCACAATTGAAAAATGCACTTTTGTCTCCAGATATTCTTGCGGCCAATGCTGGAGCCCTTATCCCATCAAAGCTTATCTTATGATTTCTCAAATCTTCCAGTATTTGCAAACCGTACGAGTTCTGAACACAAAAAAAGAAGCTATTGATATCACAATTCAATGTTTTTTTTAATTGACGATGAAAAAGTAGAATACGAGTATTTTTTTTAGGATACTTCAATTTTTATAAAAAAGACATAAACAAGATATATATACCAATTCAATAATAAGAATTGTTTTAATGTTTGATGCACAGTGAAACATAATATTTATTGTTTGGTGTATCTTCCATATTATTACATGTATACACCATAGATAGTACTATCTAAAAGTGAATTTGTAGTTTAATTTATTTTTATAAAATTGGTTTATAATATGAAATTTGTATTTATTTATATTTATTTTTAAACTAATTTTTTAGTATATTTTCTCATATCGAAAATATGTTAATTTATGTGTAAAATTATATATTTATAAATAATTTAATAGATAATTTAATAATTTCAATAAATTAACGTGATTCTAAATAACTTTAAAATGTTAAAAAATAAATTTTAAATTTAATTTAAACTTATAAAATCAATTTACAAGAATAGATTTATATCCATATATATCATATCCAAAAACACTATAATGATTTGTTTCGAAGAAAAAGCAAAAGTAGATGAAGAGTGTTGAAGCCAGATAAAATGCAAAAGAAAAATATATCTCAGAATTAAGGCAAAAGAAAAATATATCCAGATTAGTAAAAATATTGATTAAAATTTATAAAAACCTATAAAAATGGAAGAAAATATGTCAGAAGATTGTGTTAAAGAATACGTCCGTAGCATTTTTTTAGTACTGTGGATCTCGCAAACAAAAAGCGACTAATTTACCGTTTAAATAGAAAGAAAAACAATTTAAGAAAAAAATTGCAGCATAATTTATTTTTCTGAAGATTTTAGTAGAAATATATATAATTAATTATGTTTTATGTATTACAATATAATTAATTAGGGGTGACAAAGCGGGCCAGCCCGTCCCGCATTGACCTGTCCCGCGTTTGGCCCGCCCCACAAAATTATTGCGGGCTAGAATTTCCGCTCCGCCCTGCATAAGAGCTGGTCTGCGGGTTTGCGGGTCAGCCCGCATTTTTTTTAGATTTTTTTTTTTTTATATTTTGTTCTTAAAAAATTATTAAATTAAACCTATATATTTATTACTATCAAACCTAATTTTTTTTTCTTACTTTTCAAACATAATTAAACATCAAAACATTAAACATTAAGATAAATATCAAATATCACTATTTTTCCACTTCCAAAACATTAAAAATACCTAATTCCAAAACATTAAACATAAACATTATTGACATTCTTCCATTTCAATAACATTGGATGTCGCCTTAGAAGAACTTTCATCCATTTTTTCAAACATAAACCTAATTACGTTGGCCTGATGCTGCTAAGTGCAAATTTTTTTTTCTTGTGGGTTAGTGGGCCAACCTGCCTCGCTGCTGGCCCGCGCGAGCCACGGACTAATGCGGGTTAGCGGGTTGAAAAGGTCAGCCCGCCCCGCGTTTTTTACCAGCGGGCCGCAGACCGGCCCGCACGGCCCGTCCCACTTTGCCATCCCTATAATTAATTATACTGAAGATATAACTGATTAAGTATTGGTATATAAATATAAAAACACAATATTAATGATATTAAATAATAATTAATTATGCATTTAATATAATAAATTATTTTTTATTAGCATTTTATTTTTATTTATTATAATAAACAAATAATAATATAATATATAATAAAAGTTAAAAATATTTTAATCATATTATTTACAAATAAATAAATAATAATATAATATATAATAACAAATAAAAATGTTTTAACCATATTAACTATAATTAGTAGAAACTTTTCTATTCCTCTCCTCATTTCTTTTATTCTTTTCATTCCATCTCAATTCACACAAACCCTTAACTCTTTATCTCTTTAACAACTTATTTAAACAAAACATTGACAAATTTCAAACGGAAAGTAGTATATTTTATAAATAAATATTAATCAAAATATAAAATTAGTGAAAAGAAAAAGTGCTAACTATGAGAATATACCAGTTGATTGACTGACCAATGTTTACCTTGATTTCTGTAAGAAAAGGTCAAGCTTTTGTTATTTTCTTTTTAGAAAATTTTTAGGGAAAAAGCACATGAAATTATGTACAAGTTAATTAAGAAATAATATTGATTAATTAGAGATTAAGATATTTTATAATATATGAGTGTAAATCTATTTTATTAGATTGAATTAATTAAAATGTTATAAGAGTTATTTTGAGTTTATATTGAATTTATATATTATCATAATTATTTTGAATTTATTTGACAAATAAATTTAAAATCTATTTCTTAATAAATAATATTAATGAATGAAAATTAGAGTTTTGAACATATTTATACCTGAAAAGTAATGTCTGATGCAACAAAGTTGTCTGAAAAGGAAGTGAATGTTGAACTGCTATTTGGTGCCACGTGGTCATCAAATGTAATGGTGGTAACA
>Ga0123342_1000091_pt1 | contig 102174 bp, 38 predicted proteins | sample Turbeawhitnodule_FD_89960 | JGI IMG/M metagenome (GOLD analysis project Ga0123342, IMG submission 89960) | Root nodule microbial communities of legume samples collected from Mexico - Turtle bean Mexico white nodule | ecosystem: Host-associated > Plants > Roots > Nodule | place: Mexico: Nepantla...
CACTTCCGAGATCTCCTCCAACGGAATCAAAAAGCTAGGGTTTTCCACGCACAAACCATTTCCGTTTCACACACTCTGTTTTTCGTTTTTGTTTTGCTATATTAGGTTCTGTTTTACAACACTCTCAACTCTTATTTCATATTATACTCATTATATTTATGCTCTTACTGACTTGAGTGTCGGAGTGTCATCACAGGAGAAACCCTTTCGTTTCCAGAAGGCCTTGCTCATCCAAATTCCGACCGACCTTAAGTTGGCTAGAACACTATGAATCCAACGTTTAAATTAATTTTCAGCCTTGGTATATAAGGAGATAAAATGAAATCAATCATTTTCCACACAAAAAAATAGTTTAATAAAAGAAATAAGAAAATAAAACAAAAAAATATGAATAATTCAATTAAACATTCATAAATGTTAGCTTCACATTCAATCAAACTTGGTATGGAGAGCTGTTTGGGTTGCTATAATATGGATCATTAGGAAACATATTATCTTACATGCCACCTCATCTTTAAAGTTAACCATTATTACCTTTGTTACAAACTTTTTTTTGTCTACATTTGTCTATGTTATTACTGTGGTCACCTCATCTTTAAAGTTTCTTATTTCATTGTCATCACTTTCATAACAATCATCAAGATAATCTTTAATATCCCCTGATTGTTATAATAATAATTAACATTTTTATAATTGTTGTCAAAACTCACTTTTATTAACACGGATATCTGGGAGTAATGCCTTTCGGTTATGGTTTCTTCTATTTTTTTATTCAAAGTCTTCAAGCTTGTGATCTATTATGATTAATTCAAAATTGGATAAGTTTCTCAGATGTTCTTCAGTTGATTCTAACCCTTTCAGTCCTTTAGTGTGTTATTTTATTGTATCACTTTTGTATTAGGTAACAGGTAGTTTTGATGGATGCAATGACCTATGTTCTATGTGCACAGAATATATATATATATATATATATATATATATATATCCAATTTTTTTCTAATAATAAAAATAATAATATCGTTTTTGTTTCATTTCAAGTGATGAGACATATATATTTAGTTAAAATTCACCTTGATTAAAAAGTAAAAATCCATGTAAAACAAACACTTTATCACTAAATTTTAAGGTCAAAACATTTAATGATAAAAGCTTATTGAAATAAAAAAAATTAAAACGATCAGAGCACTAAAAAAAAATCCTAAAGAACAAAAAAATTAGAAAAATTAAAATAAAAGGTGGTTTAGACAAACAAATCAAATCAAAGATATAAAGATGTAAATTGGTTGACATTTCTTTAACATTAAAAAAATTTACTATTTGTTATATTTGTTATTGTATGGTCATGTGTCGAGCCCAATAATGCTCCCGAGTGACTCATTCTTGACCATGATATTTATGAGAACTCGTATTTACTCATAGATGGAAGTGAACACTACAAGAAAATCATGAAAAATTAATTTTAAAAACAAAAAATAATTAGTTGCTATAGTGACTAAATTAGATAACATTTTAGAGACTAAATTTTTTTTGGAATTAGTTTCCATTATTGTTAAATGGTTTCTAAATTGGTATTTAATTAGCTACCAAGGTTTTTGCTACCAAATTTAGAATCTAAATAATTGGTAGTTAAAACTTTGGTAGCTAATTAGATACCAATTTAGAAATTATTTAATAATAATATAAATTAATTTAGAAACTACTTTTTTTTTTAATTTCCAAAATGGTCTATAATTTTTGTCATTATAACAACTAAATATTTTTGGTTTCTAAAATTGATTTCTATTTCATGATTTTCTTGTAGTGGGAGAGACAAAAATCACATAATTAGAGACCGATCCATAAGGCACCAAACTAAAACACTTGTTGTTGTATAACCTATATTTTAGGAAGGAGACATCTTTTTTCACTAGAACAATTATGATCAATATATTTTTATATCCAATATTTTTACCCATTGTGTTACCTTTTGGATATCTATTTATGAGAAAATAATTATATTTTCTCACACATTTTTAAATTGAAGTTTATTGAAAATTATAAATTTGATGACTGTTACTTCTCATGTGAAAATTTTAATGAATAATATAAAATGCATCTTAAAAAGTATGTTAGAGGAATTTTTTTTTTCCAAAATTATATTTACACAATTTTATATTCAACCCCACCACAATTTACTTTTATTTAACGCATTTATAGAAAATGTGAGACTGTTTTAGTAAAATTGTATAGAAGAGGCCGTGTTTATTATTTTTTCTGGTCTATGTATAGAAATCGTAAAATATAGATAAATTGAAACGGAAATAAATAATGAAACGTTATACATTAAAAAAGTTAGCGTAATTTTGGTGTGTCTCATATTTGATATTTGTGCAAGTCATTTAATAATATTTTGAGAATGATTTCTACACCCGAATAAAGTTAAACCATTACTCTATTTTTTTTTTAAAAAAAACTCGTAATATGGAATGCAAAAAATGGTATGATTGAATTTTTGTTAAGTATATAAAAAAACTCTAATATTGTGTTCAAAGAATTTATTATTTATATCTTTTATAAAAATTCATATGAATTTTCTTATTTATTAAATAACAGTATTGAATACTTTATATATTTTTTAAACATTTTTGTTACGTCTTTTTAAGTTTTTAAAGCATTACAATTAGAAATAAAAATAGAAAAATTAATTTAATATATCATTACAGACTATATGTATTCAAATAGGAAAAAAAATTTGGAATATTTAAGCAAGTGATCATTAAACTCAATTTTAATTTTGTGTATAGATTTTTACATTACCATCTATAAAAAGAATGACGTATTACTTAAAAAAAATTATAAAATCAACAAATTTTATAAAGCAACTTATAAAACTAAATTTCTTTATTAGTTCAATAAATTGTTCATAAAAAATGGTATTCAATCTTAGAGTCTGTATTTTTTATTTTTTTAGTTTTGGGCCATATGAACCTGATTCGGGTTCTCTGTGTTTTAGGTCCATTCATTGGTAACTTCTTCCTGCACCCCTACAAAATTTTTCCTGCACCCATCATTTTCAGAAAAGACTATTTTGCACTATTTTGAAAAATAACTTCCAGATTATTCTTTCCAAAATACTTCCGGAACATCAACATGTTTTATGAATTCCGGATTTACCAATTTAAAAATAAAATAAAATAAATATGTTTTGGAAAAGGTATTTCAGAATGATTTTTTTATCTTCTGGATTTTTTATTCCAAAAATATCTTTGTTTACGGAATCATTATTCTGGAAACACCTAAAACTGTAAAGAGTAATTTAGATATTTTTGAAGAATGTAGGGGTGTAGGAAGAAAAATGTAGAGTTGCTGGAAAAAATTGAACCATTCATTTCTTTGGGTCTTTATATACGTTGTGCACCTTGCATGCATGTGTAAATACAGAAGATAATAACATATTTTTTTTCTGGTTTTCTTCATCATCTTCAAGCCACTGCTCTTTTGTTCTGCATCTTAGAAGATGACAATTCTCGTTATTATTCAGTCATAATTTAAAGTTACATCAGATTTTTTTCAATAATAAAAACTAAACAATATTATTACTAAAAATAATAAAGGCATTTTCTGCTCTCTATATAACAATGTATTATTTCTCACAACTTCTTCCCAGGTGGAAAGCAATATAAATGAAACAGACCAAAGTAATTGATAAAAACACGTAATGTAATAGAAATATATAAAAGAAAATTACAAAAATGCTATACTGTCTCTAATGTCTTTATCTTTTAAAATGGTTTCTGTCAGCTGTAATTATTTTGTGGGGTTACGTTAATACGAATATTCTTTATATCGAAGTTGGAATGAAAATTATCCTTTTACAAATAAAATAAAATTTTCTTTTTTACAATGGTTGGAGGAAAGTGAATAGAGAAAAAATGTGAGATAAGTTGAGAGACTTACTGAAGAAAGAGTGAATATATAAAGATATTATAAAACTGATATATTAATTTGAAATTGATGATATAAATAATTGTTGAAAGGTATATTTATCTGCCTGGCCTCTCTCCCTTTTCTTTTTGCTTTTAACATGGCATGTTATGTTATAAGGTTAATGGTGAAATTTTTATAAATTAATTCATTAATTAAACTGGTAACCCACACCTACTTTCATGCATCTAAAGCCTCTGAAACAAGGACCACTCTAGTAACAGACTCTACTGAATCCAACCCTCAATTTTTTTATTCTTGTCATAGAAAACCTAGAAAGAAACCCTCAAGAAATATATATGAACACGGTTTATATGTTCATTCTATATTTGCCACGGGTACACTGCATTCAGTATTTACCTTTACAGAAGGGTGCATGTGAACCCTAAAATTCTTTTTCCTTCACATTAATAATACAAATGGATAAAAGGTTAGAACATTCAAGTACTTTATTTATACTATTCTTTGCCAAAAAAAAATCATAATAGTGCAATGGTTTCCCACCATACACCAAATTCAACTCAAGAAATATATAGTGAAATTTTGATGGTAATTCCTTATACTTCAATGATTCTTTTTCCTTTTGGTTGAAGGTGGGACTGTGGGGTATGGATTGGGACCATTCATATTTCATACTATAAAATTTTTTAAAACGATTATTTCATTTTCTTCTGCTCGTTAAACAATCGTTTGTAGTTGTTTAATTAATATTTTGATCAACCAAATTCTTGCTGAGATTGAAAAGTGAAGCAGATGAAGGTCCTGAAATAATGCCACATAAGTTAAAATTGGTAAAATGAAAACATCAACTGACACGTCAAATCTTGATAAATCATGAGCTTGTTCTACCTTTTCACTTTCAATCAATCATATCACTGATCTTACACAATTGATGATCGAGTGCGTAAATTAGTTGATGAAACTCGTTTAGTTTAACAAAGGGTTTCCATGAAGTTCAAGAATTTGAGCCTTTAAGGTAGTCAACTAAAAATATTTCATCTCAAATTGATCCAAATTTTGTTGGATACTCAATAAGTATTCGTATAGGGATCCCAAAATTTCCTTCATAACTGTTATCAATCTGAGGCCAATTTAATTTGAACGACTGCAACAAATATAGACAAAAACATTTACACATTCATGCCATCATCACTCATTTCTTTGAAAATCAAGCAATGCATGGACCAGCCTCTTTCTTCCCTTTCTAGCTACAAACCGTTATCCATAGTATACCAGCAAGATTGTCACAGCCTGAAAGTGTGAAGCTTAAATTTTAGCAAACCCTAGATTGCATAGAAAGAAGACAAAACAATATATAGTGTTAAATTTCTATTTCCTTTCACAAGGGCAAAAAATAAAAGGGAATTTCCTCCCCATATATTCTCAGTGCATAGAAAGAACACCAGCATGGCTGTTTTGTTTTTATTAACAAAAGAAAATTTTATTAATGGGAGTACAAAGGATGTCCCTTCTCTTACATCAAATTACATTTTCCTCCTACTTTGATAAATCATATTAAAGCTAATGTGATAGAAAATCAGTAGATATATATACATCAGAAAGAAACTCCTCCCACTCTAGCTTGTTTCCAAGTCCGTTATATTTTCTTAATTCCAGCATCTGTTCAAGATCCAAAACATTGGCTGAGCTACAAAAAAATAATTAAAACTCGTGATCAGAATGCAATCTGTTCTGAAGGAGAATGAATTACAGAAAACCAGTTAATTTGTGGATCAGTTTTCTTAACCTTGAAAATCTAAAAACCCTAAGAATAAGAGATATATAAATATTTTTTCCAGATTTACCGACTTCAGATTTATCTTCCGTTAAAGATGGATATATACCCAAACCAATGTCATCAAAGAAAAACCACGATTTTTTGAGTGTCTGAATTGAATCAAAAGGCGAGCTAGGTTTTTCAGATGCTTTTAATTAATTAATCATCATTACTCCGTCTCTTATTCATCATAAAGTATATTGACTGAGAATAACAACATTGATCAAGCAATTTAGATAACAATAATTGTTCAAATAGATTCTGTATCCTAGCACATGCCTGCCTCGGAGACAGGTGTTAAATAAGCTTTTGATGAAGTAGCTATAGGTGCTGCAGGTCAGCATGCTCAGAAGCAAGAACTAATTAAGAACAATCTGAGAAACGCATATACCTGTAATATGTATCAGATCGATGTTATGCAGATATTATTTGGCTGATAGTGAGATCCTAATTGCTGCAACTTAGGTTAGAGTAACCAACAAAAGGGAAAGCTAGAAAACAAATAAACAAAGAAGCAATTTATAAATAGAAAATGAAAAGGGTGGAGATGGTGGTGGGGTGACAGATAGAGAGTAAGCACGCATAGCTTCAAGCATAAATCGTTATCTTGCAAGAAAAACCATCTGTGCTCACTCTCTTCTGTCACCTCCCTTACCCTTAAACTTCTGCAGAATCTATGAAAATTTTGATATGGAGTTGAGTGGCTCCTCCCGTTTCTGGAAAAGGTAAGAAGGGTTATAAGGAGACAAACAATTTCTCTAGATTTGACCAGAAAGTTGTCACATTTGAAAATGTATGAAGGAAGAAATAACAAGCTTTGAGATGTTGTGTGAAGAGGTTGAGGGAGATAGGGGTTTATATAGAACCTTAAAGAGAATTTGCTTGCATCATGTATATGTGAGGTTTTGCCGATAAAAAAAATGTATATGTGAGGAATAAATGTGAGTTTATCTCCCACTGACCCATTCTCCAATATTTTAACATTTTACAGAAGAAAAAAAAAACAGAAAAGGCATAAAAAAGAAGTGTAGAGACTTTATCTTTATGATCTCTCCACCCATATGCAAATGCAATTTATTCATTGTTGTTACCAACGCATCTTGTAATTCTAAATCTATTAACCCTCCAATCCTCGCAATTCAACGTCCCTTAATTGATGCCCTATCTCCAATTCTGCATCTAGAAGAAAATATTGCGTTTTCGGTTGAAGAAAAATCTTTTTGTTTTTTGTTTTAATTGTGGGTGCTTACAAAAAATAAATAGTAATATTTTTTTGTATACATAGATAAGTAATACGATATAATTAATGTAATAAACGGTAGAAATAAAAAATTAAGAAGGATTAAATCAATATTATACTATACTAATTAAGGTGTTAATGTATATTGCTATAAAAAATATTATGAATAAAAATTCTTTTATTTGTACTTTAAACATTAAAATCGGTTGTTATTTATACATTCTTCTCTCTTCAAATCACATTAAAAGGGTAAAAAGTGGCGTGGTGTCGCTCTTTGCAACATCTAACAGTAATATAAAAAAAAACTACTTTTTTTAATCATCAGTTGTTAAAATGATATGAATTTAATTTAATTCGATAATGTGAAAAGGTTTATATTATCATCCACTTACTAATTATTATATTATTTATTGGTTTTTATTATAAATAACTTAAAAAATATAAATAATACTATACTTTTATCGGAAAAAAAATGAATAAATAAAACTTTATATGATTAATTGATAGTATAAAACTTCTATTCTGGTAGTACACAAAAATTATGTCTTTTTGCGGTTCACATGTAATAATTGATTAGATTCTTAAATTTCTTACTTTTCTCTAAGTTATTAACATTTATTTTTATATATTATATTACCTTCGTCCTTTTGTATAACACTTCTTTAGAAATTTTTCATTTTTAAGACTTTCTTTACATTATCTCTCTTATTATATATTATTGTTTTTAACTAAATATTCATAATTATTTTATAATTTTTGCATTTATTATTAAAATGAATTTATTATTTTTCTTGAGAGGATAGAAGTTGACTAACATTGGTGAAAAATAGTTAGGTTAAAAGAGAGATGGTTAGTCTCTATAGGTGTTGACTAACATTAAAGTACTCTATATACATGGACATTTTTGGTATTCGAAACAAAATGAAGTTTTACTTTCATGATTCCCATGACTTGCTGATAAAAATAAAAATAAAAAATGATTCCCATGACTTAAATTTTTTATTATACAAATTATCTAGATGATAACAAAGTCAAAATATCTAAGAAACTATACTAAAGTTTAGTCTTATATATATATATATGATAGTTACTACAAGAAAATCATTAAACAAAAACCAATTTTAGAAACAAAAAATAATTAGTTGTTATAATGACTAAATTAGATACCATTTTATAGACTAAAATAATTTTTTGTTTCTAAATTAGTTTATATTATTGTTAAATAGTTTCTAAATTGATATCTAATTAGCTACCAAAATTTTTTTTATCAAATTTAGAATCTAAATAATTGGTAGTTAAAACTTTGATAGCTAATTAGATACTAATTTAAAAACTATTTAACCGTAATAAAAACTAATTTAGAAACCAACAAATATTTTAGTTTCTAAAATGGTTTCTAATTTAGTCATTATAACAACTAATTATTTTTTATCTCTAAAAATAGTTTTTATTTAATGATTTTTTTTTGTAGTAAATATTCGATTTGAGATGTGTGTGATGAAAATATATATGAAATTATACATGTAAGTGTATAAGGGATTGAGCAGAGTGGGGAACAGGTTTCCTAGTCCTTTCTGAGGGAAGAGGATGAGAGATTAGATTTTCATTTCATTATGGAAGATGGGGTTCGTGTTTTGTTTTTTTATCTCTTAACTATATTTTTTTATTTTATAACTATCGTGATCCACATTCATCGACACAAATAGAATAATTTTCTTATTCCGAAAATGCATAAGAGTGCGTATTTGATCTTATTTTTCCTATAGATAAACCTTCAAAGATTAGTACCTTGCTTAACTAGTACTTAAACTTTGCTCAGTTAACAGAAGACACAACAGAAGTAGCAAAACAATAAACTATTTTAATTAGGATCTGATGAGTTCTAGAGTGCATGCTTTGTTGCAGACAGTTGGTGGTTTTGGAGTTTCTGATAAAGAATTTTGAGTAATAGCGGCTATATACAGACTAATGATGATTAAGTGTTTGATTTGTATTAGCTGTTCAAAGCTTTTGAATCAATTAACAGTGCTACAATTTGTTTAAACTAACTAAGCATATTTTAAAAAAAAATATTCGCTTTTTAGATAACAATAATAATGTGTGTGATTCTATCGTAAATGAGAAAGTCGATGATTGAGGTATAATGGTTTCTTGGTCTGAAATATGAGCATAAAAAAGTATTTAAATGTGGTATTATTGTTGTCCATCTTTTAAGGAATATCCATGTTGCGATTATTTATACACATAATATGGTGGTGATTGAATTGAAGGGCGACAAATGGCAGGTACCCTTCCTTTAATAAAAGAAGGAAAAGAAAGGAATTGCGTTAAAGAAGTAATATATTGGCCACTTATTGCTCAAGACAGCCTCATACACATAAAAGGTCACACAAAGATCTAATGCGCCGCTAAAGCAGTTTAAAGTATATATGCTTTATGCCTTATTTTACTTCAAACATTATTGATGTCATTAGCGTCTATGTTCCAAGCAATTGCAGCAAGTGCGTGATTTGAGTTTGTGGCACGTTATGCCTTTGACAATTCCCACAATATGCATTTTAAATTCAATTTGTATATTAACCATTTTCATTGGTTCACCTCCTTTGTCCCTGCTAAATATGGACATTGAACATCGCGATTCCAGGGACCAAAAAACCAATCATTTTTCTTCTGTCAATTTCTTACGGTCTTGTTTCAGACACCTAGCCATATTCTTGGAGATATGTCTTTGTTACATATATATGTAAGTCTTTCAAAATACTCAAATTATAAACTGGGTCTCCAATAAATGCAAAGTTTAAGTGCAAAGTGGCAACATCCCCTAAGAATGATGGTAATTATTGATTGCATATATAGATTGATCACGCCAACAAAAGGCTGTTTCACACCTTATGGACGCATGAAATACAGATCTTGGGGTCGTGCCTATGATACAATATTTTATTCCAACTATACATGTTTACTTCCAATGATGATATGAACTATGAAGTGATGAAGTGATGGGGTATGATCACAAAGGGGAAAGAAATGGCTAGTTTCCCAATAAGGAAGGACCACGAGTTTAAAGTTTTAACCCTTTTTGGTGAGAGAAGAGGACTCATACTGGTACATGATTGTTAATTCCAGGTGTTTCAACAAGGGGAATGGAAATAAAAGATTTCGAACTATACCACCTTCTGCATTCACATCCATCCTTTCAAATATCTACCAATACAAAGTTCAGCCAACTATAAAATGGGATAAATATTATTATCAGAATGCAGAAAGTAAAAAACCCAGAATTTTATTGAAGAAATTCTTGTAAGTTCTGGATACAAGACATGATATATATGAAAGAGAAAAATAACAAACAGAGAAACTAACAGACACTGAAAAAAGAAAACATAAAATGAAAAACTAGTCTTACTGTTGTTAGTGCTCTAATATCCGTGCAAGTTAAAGAAGGTATAATTGACATGTTGAATATGAATAAAAGTCAAGGGGTTTAATTAAGATACTTTTTTGTTTTTTTCATTCACAACAAAGAGATCTATAAGTGATATATAAGTGGTACAAGGAGTATCAAATCCTTATACATCAGCCATAACATAACAAGATAAAAAATAAACAAATAGAGAAAGATTATAATGATATATGTTCGGTAACTTTAGATTAGATAACAAGACATTGTTATTTCGATCTCAACATCACAACTTATTCACGATATAGCTGCAGGTGAATATGATTTTTTAACTTGTTGAGACAACTATACCTGTAGATTTAAATCTTATGACAGAAGCTTTTACAAATAATATAACAATCAATTTCAATATTTTTAATTCACTTAATGAAATGTATGATTGACAACTATGCATTTAACATGTGGATTTCTTCAACAGAGAGCTGGTGATATAATTTAAAAGAAAACATTTGAGATTTTCAATATCATGAATTTTGAATTATTAGTTAAAAAAAGACTTGGTATTATAGATTTTCTATCGGTTGTTTCTAAATTTTTTTAAATATTTGGGGTTCTATGTGAGAATCATAGAAGCCTAAATTTTTGGAATGTAATAGTACAGAAAATTAGAAATATGTTGGTGGGATGGATGGGAAAGTGTTTGACCTTTGCTGGCAAAGTATGTCTACTGAAATTTGTAATTACTTCTTTTTCACTATTCTACATAAGAAATTACAAAAAGTTTGGAATTAGGGAAGTGAGGGTAGGAAAATAGCATGGTTAGCTTGGGATAAGGTATGTAAACCAAGGAGCCAGGGGATTGGATGCCATTGATGTAAGGACATTTAACTTTGCTCTTTTAGGAAAGTGGTTATGGCTAGCCATGGAGAATGAGGATTTATAGAAAGAAATTTTGAAATCTAAGTATGAGGGATGGAGAGAGTTAAGGAATTTAGAATTTAGTAAAGCAAAATCATTTGGTGGAGAGACATTAAAATTGTAGTTGCAATGGAGGAATTGGGGAAATGTTTTGACGATAATATTCAATGGGTAGTAGGGGATGCAAAAAGAATAAAGATATGGGAAGACAAATGAGTGAGAAACAACTCTTTAAAATAAATATTTCCTAGACTATATAATCTATCTCGTCGTAAGAAGACAGTGATTTTCAAAGTAGGAAGATGACAGAATAATACTTGGTGCTGGGATTTAGGATGGAGAAGAACTCTTTTTTAATGGGAAATCGATCAAATAAGTTCTTTGATAGGTCAAATCGAGAACACAATTTTTAGGATTCAGAGGATGATGAATGTAGATGGTCAGATGAGGTCACTCACGTTTTCACGGTCAAATATGCTTATAAATTGCTAGATAAGGAGGAGAATGAGGAAAACAATACCATTTTGGACTAGTTTTGGAATATTAAGGCACTACCCTCTGCCTAGGTTGTTGGATGGAAAATTTTACTTAACAAAGTTTCAACTAAAGTTAATTTGCATAACAGAGGCATAGAGCTAGAAAACATTATGTGTCTTATGCCATGAGGATATGGAAATTGTTAATCATTTTTGTTTGGTGCAGCATCACATGGTCTATATGGAATTAATAATGTTACAAATGGTTTGATGAATCCACTCTCCAACATATCCTACAAAAATCTCACTTTAAATCGTTCAGGAGTTTGAGATTATCTAAATTTGGAAATAGTTTGTGGGGCTGTATACGGTTAAACACAATTAGCGAGATTTGGAGACATAAAAAAACATTATTTTAATGATACCTCTCTTGATCTAGACAGTGGCACAACTAAAAGTTTGGTCATGAATAACATATAAAACCAAAATGGTCAATTTTTCACATGCTTAATGATGCATTGACCTAATAACTTGCTTAAAATATGTTAAAAACTACGAGGATGCCTAATTTGTAACCATTTTTATCTATATATGATAGCTATCATTTGATCTTAGTGCATTTGCTAGGCATGGTGATGTTTTGAATGCAGGTTAGATATACGCAGTGGGACAAAGCTTTCTAAATGAAGCCAAAAAGAGGACAACATTTTATGGGGTAGCTATTGTGGTGGAGCTAATGTCAAGCACTGAATAACAAGTCTAAAGATTTTCTTTTTGCTCATGTCGTGTTAATAGTATGTGGTTTATTAACATGGTTTACAAAATATCTTGATGGTCATGATGTTATTGATGTGGTTTATTTTATTTGGTATTAGTTGGATTGATGTTTTTTTTATCAGCAAAGTTGGATTGATGTATTGTGGACCTTTTTTTTTATGTATTCATTTTGTTTAGATGCCTTTTTTGGCTCACAAGTATGGTATGTGGAGGAGGTTCACATTTGATCTAGGTGGTAGAGTTTTGTTAGATTTTTGTAAAAGGGTTGGAGTACCCCTAGTATTTCCATTTATTTTATTCTTGTTATTGATAAAAAAAATGATTTTTTAAAATAATGAGTATCAAAAGAAGATTGATTAAATTCCTATGTTAATATGGAAGAAGAAGTTTATACTTGATTTGGCTAGTTGCTTATAAATTTTCCTATAAATATCCATGAAAAAAAGCATTATGACATCAAGTTGTTTAATAATCATTGATTTTTTTTCTTTGAAATGTATCATCAACTTTAAGTTTTACCCTGTAAATCCATTTGCCTTCACAATGTATTTCTTACCTTTAAAGAGAAGAATGGGATCTCAAATTCACTTGTGGTTAATAGTATCTATTACAAAGTGGACTTTAAGCATAACTCAATCCCATAAAATCGTCTCATGAGGCGTGGGACTATATATTATGGGTGGTCTGATAGCGGCCCGATAGCGGGTGGCATGATAAGCCCAACAAATACTCGCTAGGATAGGCTCGAAAAATGGCTCTGATACCATATAACGAAGTGGACTTTAAGCCTAACTCAACCCCATAAAACCGGCTCAATGGGGTGAGGTTTGCACCCACTTATATACAATGAAAGACTCTAATCTCTAGTATGTGGGATCTCCAACAACAGTCATGAAAAATATTATATGTTAGTGAACAAATTCAAGCAATAATAGAAAGTTGTATTAGATATAAAAAAATTTATCAGTAATAAATAAATTAAATAAAATTATAAAAAACTTGAGACAAGAAAGAACTTACAAAAACACTTAAAAAAACAAAAGAGAATCTAACCAATTAAAACTAGTTGTATAAGGTGTTAGACATAATAATATCATGATATATTCCCGATTTCAATCAATCTTTATGTTATGTATTAAAGTATTTTAGTTTACGAAAAATTAATAACTATTAGTTATATATTTTGATATTTTAAATAACATACTGGTCATGCAAGTGAAACTGAATTTGAATATATTATATAAGATATTGAATGAAAATCTTGAGTATACAAAAGTATAATTAGGAAAAGATACATGGGTCATTTTTTTTGAGAGGATTAGTTGTAGGAAGAAGAATGTTTGTAAACAATTCTATTGGGACAATGTTATTAAATGTTTTGGAAATATTAAGAACAAGGTCTACTAGTTGTGTTTATTTTAATAATCTGTGAAGTTGTTTTGTTTTGATTTGGTTGTGTCGGCATCATTGAAGTAAATAACGAATTGAAGTCCCACATCGTGTGGTTGGGGTAGGGGTGCATGCAAGTGGGGTATTGATTTGATTCCATTAAGATATGTAGTGGGGTTGGGGTGACGATATTGACTGATCATGAAGTGATAAACCCTAATAATCCTAATGCTACAATTTCCACAGTGCGAAAATCCTTTGGAATTCGATACTCACTACACACCACTCCAGTGTGTTGGGAACTGGCCAACAAAACCAGTCAATGAAGGTCATTGCATGCCTTATCAGAAATTAATGGAGGCTCTATTCCTTTTCAATTTTTTATTTGGCTGAGATATGGTGGCAAGCATGCATGCATGTGACCAGAATTTGGAGCCATGTGCTTCATATCACACATTCATAATAACTTTACTGCTGTGAACTCTGCACGCCAATATTGGCTAAGTTTGGCGGTGTGTATGTAACTACATCCCTACCTCTGCACTGTTGCAGAACCTTGTTGCTGCTTCTGGAGCTGGTGGATCCATGCATATTTTTTGCTTCTCTATCTTTAACTATTTTATGCCTTCTTTTCTTCTTTCTTTCCCATCTTTTTAGACTTTACAAAAGAAATTCAACTTTATTCCTTTTACTCTATGTCTCGCTAATATATATATATGGTAAGAGAATGGTTTCTTTGCAAGTGTAACTTGTGCCACTGGAATAAGGTACATTCTTTCTTAGTTTAGAGGTAAAATAAGAATGTATTGTTTAAAAAGTTTAGCATCATATTCATATATGCATATTTCTAAATGGTTCTACTTGCAACCACTACTAGGAAAACATTTATTACCTACAATTTTTATTTTATTCGTAAAAAAATATATGCATTTTTTAGAAATATTTTTTGCAAAAAATACCTACAAATTTTTTTGTGCAAGATTATTTGCAGAAAATCAATATTAATACTTGTCAATTTTACAGAATCAATTACTAGAAAAATATGTATTACCGGTACACTTTTCTATAATTTTTTTTACAAAATATACACTACAACCAAATCATGAAATAGAAACTAATTTTTAGACACCAAAATAATTAGTTGCAATAGTAAAATTAGAGACTACTTTAGAAACTAAACAAAATTGGTTTCTAAATTAGTTTCTATTATTATTAAATAGTTTCTAAATTGATATCTAATTATCTACCAAGGTTTTAACTACCAATTATTTAGATTTTAAATTTGGTAGCAAAAACTTTGGTTGCTAATTAGATGTCAATTTAGAAATTATTAAACAATAATAGAAACTAATTTAGAAATCAAAAATTTATTTAGTTTCTAAATTGTTCTCTAATTTAGTCACTATAGCAATTAATTATTCTTTATTTCTAAAATTGATTTTTATTTCATAATTCTTGTAGTGATATATGTGATTGTTGTATGGAATATTTATTATAATAAACACGTACAATTTTTTTGGTAAAACTTAAAAGACTAAGAAATACATGCAAATTTTGATTTATAAAATTATCTGAAAAACAGTATTTATAAAATTACTTGCGTCGATGTTAATTTAGACATTTTTTTGGCTAATGCAATTTTGCACCAAAACTATTAAAAATTTCATTATTATTAGAAAATCATTTATTACATGCAATTTTTTTAAAAGAAATTTTGCCAAAAAATGATGTAAATTATTTTTTGCAAGAAATGTTTACATATTTCTCTTAAAAGAATTGCTGCTACAAAATTACATGTGGATGTTTCAAAATTATTTTCAATACCCGTAAAATTAAATACTTTTATATTAGTTGTATAATTATATAATTTTCTTTGTAAATAAAAATGTTGTGAAGATTCAATACTTTGTAATTTTCAGAGCTTCCCAAAACTCCTAAACAATACAAACAAATTTCATACGTTATCTTCTGTGCTTGCAATCCCTACAAACAAATTTGAATTTATCTACGAATATGTTAATAAACATCAAGATATGGTGTTTTTGATGTTGCTGATCTTAATCATGATCAACATTTTATACACAATGAAGAGGAATCTCTCCAAACATGGAAGCTACCAAATTTTATGAAATGTCAAATTCTACTCATCGACCATTGTGGCCAGGATGTAAGAGTTCATTGAACTTGTCTACTGCTATTACGATGTTGAATAAAAAGTCCAAACATAATATAACATGTCACAAAGCTTGTTTAATTGATGTGATGAAATTGATGAAAGAATCATAATAATGTCATTCCTTCTAATTTTTGGGAAACAAAGAAACTTGTTGCAGGGCTTGGTTTATCAAGAATAAATATAGATTATTGCATTGATGAGTGAATGTTGTATTACAAAGATCACAATAATTTAAAGGAATGCAAGTTTTGTAAAAAAAACTCCACATATAAAACACACAACAAGAAAAACTCTACATGCAATTTGAATTTGTATTTGTATCAGCAATAGATTCTGCAAAGCAAGGCTCAGGTTAACTTGGTGGTTGTTATTGTTAATATAATATTCTTTAACACAGTTTTAACTCACTTCTTATAATTAGATAAAAATTAATGTTTGGTAATGTAAATTATACTTTTATCTTATACTGCATTTAAAAGTGTTACTAATTTGAAGATTTACAATATTATGTTATATGATGGTATTATATATACTAATATTTTACATATCATGTATTAGTGAAAGATATTTTGTTAACATAAATATTACACTGTTAGTGCAATAAAGACAAAGGGCAATCTAATAGTTTATAAATCTATAGTTTCTGACAAGCAATTAATTTCTTTAGGTAGTGTGGTTATTAAGAGCTCTCTCCTTTACCATTCATTCTCTGTTCCTTAATTCAAACAGGAAAAATGTTGCAGAAATTAAATTGTATATCTTGGAATAACAAAAGTTCAGGTCTGCTCACATGACAAAAACCCTGTGCAGTGTTATACAGTAACGATGCATGCAGTGGTCTTTCTGCTCTACCTTTGACATATTTTCTGACCATGTACAATGTATATTTACTCCAACCTCAACACTTTGTCAGAAAAAAAAAAAAAAAAAACTTCATGGGGGTAAATAAGAATGTAGAATCAAATCATTTCTTTAAAATTGGCAAAATATATATCAAGAAGAAGAAAAAGCAAAGTAATGAGTTCTGGGTAACTTAATTTTGGTACTGAATGAAGAATATTGTTCTTGTCCTTGTAAAAAAGGAACTACTATCCTTAAAAATCTGTCAGCAGTTGTCAATTTCAATACATAATTTTAAAATAATTGAAACACTTCCATTGTAGTTCATCGAAAACAAATGTGAAGCGTGAGCAACTGTCACTGTATCCCATGGCTATATGGCTCTGTCTCATTGCTCAAAACCTTTATTAGTTATCTATCAGTTTTTAGTTTCATCCATGCACCTGCAATTTAAAAATCCAAGCTTCAAATATAATCATCATAGAAGTTCAAATGCAGAGTCCATTGCTATCATTAGATTCAACTTTTACTATTTTTAATTAATATATATCATTTATTTGCACTAAAAATGATTTTCAGAGCTTAATAACTTAATCTATTCTCATAATAAGCAAACTAATATTATTGTAAAGAGATGGGCCCTTAACCTATCATATGCTAAGGATACAAAAAAAATAAACCTAAATTGATCTATTAAATTATTTCAAAACATTTCAGTTGAATAAAAGTCTATATATTTTAAAATTTTAACTATTATTATCAAAATTAATTGTTTACTTATTTTTTATGCTCTCAAGTTAAAAAAACATCTGATTTGATATAATATTATATGTCTCGCCTTATATAAAATCCATTAAAATTGTGTATAAATATTGAATTGAAAATAAAATATTTTATGTAGATACGTAAAGTTTTCACAATAACAAGAAAATATACTTAACCTATTTTTTGATATGTTAGTGTTACTGTATAAATTAAAAAGTCCCTTCACTTGTCATATTTCTTTTGAGATATTCTCTTTCACAATGTTGAGGACATGTAAAAGATGTTATGTAAAAGATGTTATGATGCTCAAGTTAATTTTTATAGATAGTTAAAAATGATAAATGATTAACAGTGTACATATACTTGGTCCTTGTCCACCTATTTATAGATGGAATGATTAAAATGTATTAGTCTGACACCAAATATATTTTAATTATAGATAAAAAAAAATTCTTAATATTTTGTGGTGTCAAGTTTCCAAATTATGTTCAACAATATTTCCAAAATTATTATAAAATATTTTCAACACGTTATGGTACAAGTTATAGTCAAGATGATATCAATTGTATATCATACAAAACATTCGACTCAAAATTATAAACAAGTGGTATTGAATAATAAAAAATATAATTTTGTATAATATCCTTAATGAACAACATTATACTTCTACTTTATTTAATTTTGTTGTATATAATGTAATTCTTATAATAAACAAGAATTAAGTTAGCAAACAACATACAATAAAAATGTGTGCTTATGTTATGTATATAATAATTATGCGTGTATACTATGTATTATATGTATATATAGAGATATAATATTTATTTATACATAATGTTTACAGATATCATGGGTTCGAATATAACTTTTATTCTTTCTTTCAACCTACCTAAATCAATATTTATTTAATAGAAATTTAAATATATGAAAGAAATAAAAATATCAAATCTCTTCAAAGACAAATACTTGATTAAATTGTAAATCATAAATCAAAATATTTTTTATTTTTTTCAAAAATATATATAATTTGATGAAAAATAAGATAAGTTTAATATGCTTACAATTTGATTTTGAACGCAAGGATTGAAAAATCAAATTACATAAAAAAATGCATATTTATTTTTTAAAATTAACAGTTGCTAGTTTTCAATCTTTATTAGTTTGGATGGGTTATCTATCACCCTTAACTATGTTACGACATAATTGTTTAACAAAGATAACACTTTCAGCAACATTCATCACATTAAAATGAAATAAGTGAGAAAATTAACCAAGAAAACATAAAACCGTTTGGAAAGACCAAAAACTAAAAAGTGAAGAGTGAGAAACAAACATGAAAGGATTTTTCTAATTTGCAAGACGGCCCAATTTCTTTTCTTAATGTAGGCCCAATATGCAAGGCCCATGAGTTCAACTAAATCTTTATTTGATCCAAAAAACTTTAAAACTCAAATTTCACTGAAACAAAATATTAAAATTTAAAAATTTACTAGTGAGAAATTAGATTTTAAAATTTTATAAACTGAAAATATTATTTTTATACTAAAATTAATATTTTAAATGATATATTTTAAGATAAAATTTTAGATTCTAAATTAATTTCAAATTTAAAGTAATTACTAATTAAAGTAATTAGTAGCTAGAATGTTGGTAATTAATATTATATATAAATTAAAAATTATTTTAGAAATTTATATTAATAATAAAAATTACTTTATATACCATTATTCTTTTAGTTTATAAAATAATATCTAAGTTAATATAACAACTAATTATTTTTATTTTTAAAATTAATTTTTATTTTATTTTTTAGTTTATAAAATAATATTTAAATTAGTTAATATAATAAATTATTATTTTTATCTTTAAAATTAATTTTTATTTAATAATTTTTTAGTGATAATTTAATTTATTTTGATTATTAAATATATGTTTACTGAAAAAATATTTATTTACATTAAAATCTAAATTGATTCATTTATTTTAATTATTTTTACACTATCGTTTACATATCTTAATATATTAACAAGAACATTTATGGATAAGAAACTATCAAAGTATTACAAGTAAAATTAATTTTTTACTTAATAGGAAAACTCAACAAATGACATTCTAAAAATAAAATGACATAATCAAAAAATTAATATAAATGATGAAAGAGAAAACAACATTATGGAAACACATTAAAAAATATATTATTACCAGGTCACAAATTATTATTTGTACGATTAATTGGATAGGTACTATAACACTGTCTATTCAATAATTTACAACTTTGAAATCTCACACCTTAGTTGTGCATGACAGAATGAGGCAGAAATAGAAGAGTGGAAAAAAAAAGTTTCAAATCATAATTGTAAAAGACAAATTATAATAAAATATTTTAACGTTTTTATTATAATCAATATATAATTACAGATTTTCAATATTTTAATGGAATATAATTTCTTATTTATTTTTCATTACTATTGTATATCAATCACCTCCTTTCAACTTAATGTTAACAAAAACTTGACAATACCATTCACAATTGATTTAATCATTTTAAGCTTTGTTTTTATTACAAATTAACTTTAAGTCTAACTCAATCCCATAAAATCGATTTATGAAGTTGAGGTTTGCACCCGCTTATATACTATGAAAGGCTCTAATCTTTAGTCGATATGGGATCTCCAACTCACTCTCACGCCGAGACTGCCAACTCGTGCGTGGGACTATATATTATGGGTGATCTGATAGCGGTTCGATAACGGGTGACACGATAGGCCCAACAAAACACTCGCTAAGATATGCTCGAAAATGACTTTGATAACATATTACGAAGTGAACTTTAAGCCTAATTCAACCCCATAAAACCGACTCATAGGATTGAGTTAGGCTTAAAGTCCACTTTGTAATATGGTATCAAAGTCATTTCAAATTTATCATAGTGAGTGTTTATTGGGTTTATCCGGCCATCCGCTATTGGGTGGACCACCCATAACATATATCTCTACACACGAGTTGGTAGCCTCGATGTGAGGAGTGTGCTGGAGATCTCACATCGATCAGAGATGAGGACATTTCATTGTATATAAGTAAGTGCAAACATCATCTTGTGAATCGATTTTATGGAGTTGAGTTAGACTTAAACTCCACTTCTTAATATGATATATCTCCAACAGTTTCGTCCAATAAATAATCACCCAAAATATCAATTTTCACTTTCAATAAAAAAAAAACACCTTTCTCAAATTTTAATCTCACATCCTACTATATCTTCTAAATTTTATCAAAATTTTACTAAATTTCCCCCTTAATCTTTCAAAATTAATTTATATCATAAATATATTTTTTTAAATAAAACATAAAAATTTAAATAGCTGTAACAAAATAAGATTTGTCGAAAGTTTCTTTTTAAAATAAGATTTCCTTAATCTAAGCAAACTTATCACGTGTTTCAGTTTTTTCTATTAAAACAGAGGAAGGTTTACATGTAAGTGGACACGACGCCGTAACATTGTGGATGAGGCTGTAATTAACGGAAAATATCAGGGGTAAAATCGAGAAATAAATTGAAAACAAAATCATCGAAATCCATTGAAATAAGAAAACATTTCCAATTTCACACTCTCTTCCGGTGTCATCTTTGATACGTCGTTGTCTCAAAGCCACCGCCATCGCCCTTCGATTTTTGGAAACCCTAACTCCACAATTGCCTCTCACAGACTCAATCTTCTTCATTATTTCGTAATTCCAACTTCTTCCATCTTCCTCAAAGGTTCGATTTCGTTACTTAGCTGTTATTCAGATTTCTTTTATTTGAAATTTATGGTATAGATTACTGTCGCTCTTTTGATCGGATCGATTTATTCTCTGGCGTGATAATTCTTAAAAAAGTTATTTCAGAACTCACATCTTCCATAAGTAACTGAAACTAATATAACTAATGTTGTTTAACATTTTGCTTGTGTGCTTAAAAGAAACGCCGATGGTTATCTGCCTCTGCTTCCCTGTAGGTGTTGTTTGTTCAGTACACTGTATCAGATTATTCAAAAAAAATAAAAAAAATCTGTATTTGAAGTTGGAAAATTAAAATTTGTGCAATATCAGTGTCTAAGCTTTGATCTGTCGATTGTAAAAGGAGTTGATGTCTTGTGTTCTTTGCAGTTTGAAATCATGGCTGGGCAGGCACCAGAAGGATCACAATTCGATGGTCGTCATTATGATGCTAAGATGGATGAGTTGTAGGTTTCCCCTTCCCTTAGATGCTTGCTTAATAGAGATGCTATTGCATTGACATGTGTTTTTTTCATCTATGTACTTGTGATTCCATCTTATTATTTCATACGCAATGCCTACCTGTGATGCACCCATGCGTAGAATTATATACTCATTTTTGGTTTCATGTGTTGATGGGACTAGACTCGGAGCTGATGGGCAAGATTTTTTTACTTCTTATGACGAAGTTTGCGAAAGCTTTGATGCTATGGGATTGCAGGAGAACCTTCTAAGGGGTATTTATGCATACGGTATGTACATCAATATTTGAATGTAACATAATTTTAAATCTCGATTCTTGCTTGAGAGTGTTGGTTATACTTTCTATTGTTTATATCTGCATAAAATATGAGATTAATTTACAGTCAAATTATATGTCTCGTAAGAATCTTGAATGCTTGCTGCACTTTCTGTTTTAATTATTACCATTGTTTTATGTCATTGATAACTGAGCCTTTATATGGATGTTGTATTACTTCTGGGAAGGTTTTGAGAAACCCTCTGCAATTCAGCAAAGGGGGATTGTTCCTTTCTGCAAGGGGCTTGATGTAATTCAGCAAGCACAATCTGGAACTGGAAAAACTGCTACGTTTTGCTCTGGAGTTTTGCAGCAGCTTGATTACAGCTTAGTTGAGTGTCAGGCACTAGTTCTTGCTCCTACTCGTGAACTTGCACAACAAATTGAGAAGGTCATGCGAGCACTAGGGGACTATATAGGTGTCAAGGTTCATGCTTGTGTTGGTGGGACCAGTGTTCGTGAAGATCAACGCATCCTTTCAAGTGGGGTTCATGTAGTTGTTGGTACTCCTGGTCGTGTATTTGATATGCTGCGCAGACAATCTCTGCGCCCTGATCACATCAAGATGTTTGTATTGGATGAGGCAGATGAGATGCTCTCTCGAGGTTTTAAGGATCAGGTCCTCTCATTTACTGATGTTGATTTCTTTAATTTGCTTTATTCTGTTGATTTGTTGTTATGGAATTAGATTTTTGGCTTAGTATTTTATTTGAATTTTAACCAGATATATAGATAATGATTATAATTGCTACCTTTAAAGTTGTTAGTTGTAGTATATCAGTCAAACAGTATATTTTGGTGTGCTAGATACATATCAACAATATATTAGCTTGTTAAAGGCACAAGTCCACAGTTGACTAGATTTTGCACCTAGAAGAACAGGGAAAATGAAAAATCATTTTTTCAGTCTCTTGGCTTCCTTTTCTTTTATGTATCCATTTTTCATCTCTATAAAATTTGAAAAAAAGAAGCGTGTGGAGCTATTATTTGGAAAAAATATTTTGTTCACTAAGTGCTACATCTTTAATGTTATTATGGACAGGAAGATTTAAATACTTACTCTCCATTCTGAAAACTATATGTTATCGTTTGCAGTCTGCATCGGTAACATGTGCATGAGAAATAGAAAATAGCTACAACTTTATCTACCTTTTTGTTGGTTCATAAAGTGTATCCTTCTGAATTTGCCTTTTTTTTTCCACTTTCCAGATCTATGATATTTTTCAGCTACTGCCTCCTAAGATTCAGGTTGGGGTATTCTCTGCCACAATGCCTCCAGAAGCGCTGGAAATCACAAGAAAGTTTATGAACAAACCTGTGAGGATTCTTGTAAAACGTGATGAGCTTACCCTGGAGGGCATCAAGCAGTTTTTTGTCAATGTAGACAAGGAGGAATGGAAGCTGGAAACACTATGTGATCTTTATGAAACTTTGGCAATCACCCAGAGTGTTATCTTTGTGAACACTAGACGCAAGGTGGATTGGCTGACAGACAAAATGCGGAATCGTGATCACACAGTTTCAGCCACCCACGGAGATATGGACCAAAACACAAGGGATATCATCATGCGGGAATTCCGCTCCGGCTCCTCCCGTGTTCTTATCACCACAGATCTTTTGGCCCGTGGTATCGATGTCCAGCAAGTCTCACTTGTTATAAATTATGATCTGCCAACTCAGCCAGAGAACTATCTCCATCGAATTGGTCGTAGTGGTCGGTTTGGGAGAAAGGGTGTTGCTATCAATTTTGTGACCAGTGATGATGACAGGATGCTGCTTGACATCCAAAAGTTCTATAATGTGATGGTTGAGGAGCTGCCAGCCAATGTAGCTGATCTCATTTGATTTGGTCTCCCCTTCATTGTTGATTGGTATGATTTTTATTATGGAGGCCTCTGTCATTGTTTCATTTTTCATGGCCCTGGCAGGGCCTTTCTCTGGCAAGACTTGAACTTAACTCCAAACCGGTGATTTTGAAATGGGCATACTTCTCTAATTTTGGGTTTAGCAGAATGCGTTGCTGCAATTTTGTTGCTTGCTTGTTTGTGTATCTGTCTTACTACAGATTGTAGATTGCTGCTTTCCGTGTGTTTTGTTTTAATATATCCGCGAGATGGTTGTGTATATTTGAAACCTTTTTTATGTCGCGCTGGAAATATACTGGACTTATTCTATTATCGCCCTGTTGATTTGATTCGACTCTTATTTTCCTGTCAGTCATTTGATTCTATTTTTTAGTTGCAGCCCAATTAAATTTCATTTTCAGGACCTTTGTGCACAGGCTTCTCTATTTGTCTGCAAGGAAGACTTATAATTATTGATATCTTTATACAAAAGAAATTATAAATAAACACATTTACTTGTTAACTTTATATATTATATAGCTTTTGATTAGATAATGTGGCATGCTTAATTTACAATGAGGGTTCCCTTCTGAGTTAAGAATAGATTGCTCGTCACGTATTTGTGAATTGTGAAGTGACGATATGGTGCAAATCGAAGCAATTGCTATCAGTTGCTAGGTCAACTATTCGCTATACTACTCATACTACGTGCGGAGACTTGTTTGTGACATGTTGGAACAGTTCACAAGCTATTTAGAACTTAAAGAATAGTCTGTCAAGGATTATCAACTAATAAAACTAAATTAAATTACGTGTAGTTCATCACCGTCAAATCAGAGAATGATGGAAATTAATGTTATGAGAACTTCCCAGTTAGAATGAACCTCAAGACGGATATTGAGAACCATCTACCTGTACTGCATACGCTATCTTAAGTATTCTAATTTACTTCATCTTCCTTTTTAATTGAGGAGCCTTTAACAAAAATTTATTACTCTTTATGTCTTTTCTCTTATTCCATGATAACATTTTTTCAAATATAATTTAATTAATATGGATTGAGAAAAATTAGTTATAATCTGCAATGATACATAAATTAAATAAAAAACTGAAAATGATATAATAGGTTAATCACTTAAAATTATATTAAAATAAATAAATAAAATAGATTTCTTGGCAACAACACTTTAAGTATCAAATAAATAATGTTTAAAGATACTACTTGCCTCATGTGTTCTCAGGATTATTGATACGTGGCGGTATTTGACCGTTCGGTACATAATTATTTTATAAAAGAATCAATTCACACAAATAGTTTGGTTAAAAAAAATGGAGCAGTACAATAGGAACAAACTTTATAATTAGAATAAAGGAATGTCAAGTGATGAATAAAAGGAAGATGCGAACATCCACGAAAAAGACCTCTAGCTAAACATAATTATTATTATTTTTTTAAATGGAGCTATTTCTCACACGTTTAGTCTATTCGAACTACTGAAAACATTAAGGTTGAGATTTCATTTTTTAGTAATTGTTTGAATTTATTTATTCTAAAGTGAGTAAATATATAGAGTGAATACCCACTTGTAATTCAAATTAGAGAATTCCATAAATTTAAAACTAAACTGAATGATTTATTATTCAATTATAACTGTTTAGTGAATTTACTATAAATTTTTTGAATTTTCGCATATTTTAGATTTAAGGTTTTCCCCAAAAATATTGTCATCATGCCTTTATTTTAAAATCTTATCATTATATTACTAACAAAACAATTCCTTTTTGAAAAATAAAATTGTAATAAAATAACGTCGTTTTTTTTTTTAAAATAACACTATATAAATTTAATAAATCGATAAAATAAATAAATTAATTAAAAGAACAGAACAATAAAATATACATAAAAATCATAGATAATAAAATTCATAAAATAATAATAGTTGGGAGATAAAATATATCATTAAACTTAAATTTGATTAACTTTAAATTAATGGAAAATAGTTTCCATTTTGTTTTTTACACATTTATTCACTTTAGAAAAATAAAAATATTCAATATCACAACTCACTCGTTATACCTAACCCCTTCAAGCATGCACAAGCAAAAATGATTACGTTGAATATGTATGAAACAAACGTCTGTGTAGAAAGAAGATAGTGTGACATCTACGGTGTCTTGATGGCTTAAAACAAATAATAAATGAATGGTAAAAGTGTGCAAATATAATCTCCTTTAATATTTAATTACAATAAGACAATAAATTGTGTAAATTGTCAAAAATTGTAAAATTAAAAAAAAAAAATGAATTACTTATGTACCAGTAAGGAGCGATCAATTGAATGAATATATTAATTAAAACATATATTAATATTAATTAAACAATATAAAAATTAGATAATACGTCCAATAGGAATCTATAAGATATTAATTATACTCAAATAAACATCTGAATATCGAAAAATATTTTACAAATATACTCTGAATCGATAATCAGAATAATAATTTATTAAGAGAAAACAAGAGAAAAAAAAATAAATCAATTATTTATTAATTAATAATTACTATCTCATTCTCTCATAAAAAACAAACTTGTAAGAATCTATGAAAGATATTAAAGAGTTTTTTTATCATGTGGGGGTTATTATTTATTTATTTACTAAAATGGGGTCCGTTTAAAAAAAATTACAAATTTAGGAAAATTGTGTCAATTTAACACGACTTCATATGCACAAATCGTCCCAATTTGACACGACTCTACCATGTCATACTGAAGTCGTGCCAACTTGGCACGACTTCTGTCCTTTCATACTGAAGTCGAGTCAACTTAGCACGACGTTATAATTTTATTTTTTTAAAATTTTATTGTTGATATATTGGGTAGTAAGTTATGTGACGCTAAAAATTAATTTGATACATCATTTTCTAAAAATTTTAGTTTTAAGAACAAAAAATTGGATAATCATGTATCACAATTATTCATTTTTTTTAAGTAATAATTTTTTTTTTATCACAATTCAAATAATACATTTTTTAAACCTGTTTATCTTTCTTTAATGTCATTTATATTAAAATATAAAAAGGTATAAGTACTGTAATTATTTTGAAATAATTAAATAATTTAAAAATAATTATATAAATTTTAAATAAGTCCAATAATATAATATAATTTGTAATTATTTTGAAATAATTAAATAATTTAAAAATAATTATATATCCAATTTTTTTTTCCTTAAAACTAACACTCTTAGAAAATTATATATCAAAATAATTTTTAACATTACATAATTTACTACCCAATATATAAACAATACAATTTTAAAAAATAAAATAAAATTATGACGTGACATAAGTCGTGCCAAATTGACACGAGTTTAGTATGACATGACAGAGTCGTGTCAAATTGGGACGATTTGTGCATATGAAGTCATGTTAAATTGGCACGACTTGCCTAAATTTGTAATTTTTTTAAACGGATCCCATTTTAATAAAAAAAAATAATAATAATCTCATCATAATAAAAAAACCCGATATTAAAAACTTTTGAAATTTTGTTTGTAAAAATATAGTACTCTAACAAAACCTTGCAAATAAGTATCATTATAAAGTACGTCAAATTTAAGACAGCTGTTATAGTATTTAATTTAAGGTAAGTGTTTTGATATGTATAGAAGGAATTTTAGTTCAATAGTAAATGTTAAAATATAACAATAAACTAATGATTTCTTCTGGAGTACTCTAAATGGAGGTAATAATACTCCAAAACTAAATTCGGCTATATATATTTGAAAAAATATTGAATATATTATTATCAAAATTAAATATTTATTTTGATTATTAATTTTCTGACATTAACTTTATAAAAATAATATATTAAGTTAATCATTGTATTTAAAAATTATATTTAAAAAGTATTTTAGAAGGTTAAAAAAATATATATTTAAATTTTTTGAGATAACATTATAAGAATTAATTAGTATATTTGAGATATATATTTTATTTTAAAAGGAGAATCTCCTAAACTATGTTAGATTATTGGAAGCATAGAAAAACTAATATATATTTATTAGTATCAAAAGTTATGTTGTAGGAAGTTAGAAAAACCATATTTTAAGATGTGCCTATGAAAAAAAGAATAGCCTTTGTTTCTGTTGCTGTCGTGAGTGATTAAAAAAAGGATCAGAATTCGTGGCAGATGAATTGTCTGACGCGGAATCCTTTGTCCGGGTCAAAAGCAAAATCCTCAACAATTTTAAAAACGTAAATTTTAGACGAAGGAAAATTCTAAAAATCACGGATTAAAAAAAGACAAAGTAATAAATATATAATAAATTTAACTAAATATCCAGAATGTCTTAAAAAAATATTTTTTTTTGCTTATTTTTGTTTATTTTTTAGTTGTTTAAAAAATGAATTTAATAAAAGCGTTGATAATTAGTAATCCCCAGAAAACACGGCACCTAACAATGAATATATGAATTGTGCCTAAGATTCATTAACAGTGGGTGGAATTTAAATTATTAGAAGAGAGACAGCGAGAAAGAAAAATGGAGAAAGCTACAACAAAGTTGAAAGTAAAACTGAGCCACCGTAGACCAAACCTCTTATGGTCGTTGCTGGACCCCACGCCACCACTGTCCCTTGTATTTTCATAATCTTTCTATTCTGATCAAATAAATAAAAGGTTGAGAGTTGAAGACAGAACCACCCTTTGGCTTTTCCACTCTTGTTCTTGGTCCTCCCTGTCCAATTTTCCATGGAAGAGTTCCAAAGATCAAGGTCTTACGCAAATGGGCAAATGATGCAGATTGAGAGCTACTATGGCGCCCCCAGCAGGCCTTATGATCTCAGATGTTACAGTGCTTCCTATGCTCAAACTCAGATGGGTCCTAGGGACTTGAAGTTGAAGAAAGGGAAAAGCATTTCTGCAGCCTCTTCTTTCTCAAAGTCTTTGACCTTATCTGATCCTGAGCTTCAGAGGAAGAAGAGGGTTGCCAGCTACAAAATGTACTCTGTTGAAGGCAAGATCAAAGGCTCCTTCAGAAAGAGCTTCAGGTGGCTCAAGAACAAGTACTCTCAAGTCGTGTATGGCTGGTAGTGCTTTAATCTATTTAAATTCCTCCTTTCTATTACATGTATCAGCTATGTTTATGAGAAGAAGAATTTGTAGATTAATCATTCATGGGTTATGATCGGTTTACTTGAATTCGTCAAAGCTTTTGTCTTTATGTGAAATAACTTGTTACTTGTTATTGGGTCCTGGAAAATCGATTTTGAGGGTTGACAGCAGTTTATATTTGTTGTTGTTCATGATTTTTTAACTCCATGATGGACTGAATCATGTGTAGTAAAGATCTTTCCATATTTAGTGAGACTTTTGTTATGAGTGTTTTCTCAATCCTGTCTCTAGTATCATCATCATTGGGATACAATAAGCCATCTTCTAGTTCTAATCAGAATTAGTTTTGCAGCAAAAATCTTCAAGGGTAGGTGTTTTTTTTTTCCATGGCACTTTCTCTGTCTTCTGTAATGGGATTTTCTTATATATATGTTTCCACTAAACGTTTAAGGTCTTTTATTTAGTCCGTGATACTGAAGGTGTTAAAAGCTTTTGTGTTTTGTGGTGATCAAGTTGCTTTCCCTTGTGCTGTCATTGCTCTTTCATGGGGTATGGCCATAGTGATAACAAAAATTGGGGGGGAATAGCTTAGTGTGATGTGGACCTCCACTTCAACTCCACAAGCCACAAGTCAGAAAGTAGTTTGAAATGAAGTTGTGGATAAATAGTTCTGTGGGCAGGGACAGTAACTTCTGAGTTCTTCAATAATTTGCATAATGGCATGGTATTTTTGAGTGGAAAGGAAACGAGAAGGGGAAAAGATAACTTGTAAGATACATGTTTCCCTCTATTGACATAGTTTATTAGTATGTTTTTATCTTAAATTAAGTTAATTGAATTGAAAAGTGAGTAAAGTATGATACAGAACTTTTTTTGTCAAAAACACAACTTAGAATGTGCTAGAATAATATGATATTGAATTCTTTGATGCATTAAGCATTGTTGATTGTTTGGTTTGTTGGTTGGGAGAAAGGAAGTTTAGTGAATGTGATTTTGATTAGCCAAAGCACATGAAGATGGTATGGTTGCATAAAAAGTTAGATTCTTTCATAATTTTAGTCCAAAATATTCAGAAACACTACTAGTTGTAGTGAAATAATTTCTCAGTTGAATTGAATAAATTTTATAATTTTAATAGTAAATGATCTGGTATAAGAATCTTTGAATTTTAGACAAGTTTGGTCATTATTTTATGTTTACCATTGTACTCCTATTCCTTTATATTGTTGTCTTATTGTTCTTAAGTGATGTATGTGTCATTTTTATGATCCGATACATTACATTTATTGTTCATTAGATAAATGGTAATGCAATCATGTTTCATTAATAAATGATAAAAGTTAAGTTATTCGTATTTAAGAATGTCTCTATAATTCACGTTTTTTTTTTTATTTCCCATCATGTTTAATAAACTCGTCCAGTTATCAAAGTCTCATTATTAAGACTCTTTTTATGTCCTGTAAAATTATTCAATTACACCAACTCAATAAAAAATTTAAAAAATAAACGAAGTTGTATATTAACTCATTGATTTTCTTACCTTAAACCCACATCTCGCCCATCTTTTGATCAATAAGCTTGTGCACAATAAAATGAATTTTATATATCTTGAACCAAATTAAATAGTGATCAATTAAAAAAATTTAGATCAAGTTGGTCAACTACCATCCATTTATAAACAAATAAAGAGAAGAAATGGCTTATGGTTTTCTTCTTTGTTTTGTTTGATGTGCGCGTCTTCTTGCATTAATGGAAGGAAAATTAGGTAGATAATAGAAGTGATGTTTAATATAATCATTTTAGGTAGGCATAGAAGATATATTTATACAAAACACCGTCAAATTTAATAAATACTCTTTTAAGCATGTAAGCAATGTGTTTATAAATATGGAATGTTAATGAAAATAGGATAATAAAAAATGTTATTGATGAAAATAAAAATTATTGTAATCATAGGTATATAGCAAATATAAAATATTTGTTTTCAACATTGAAAGTAAGATTTCTTATTGTTCTCGTACGGAGTTAGGGTCTAGAGAACTATTGAAACTACTCCTCTGATTTCTTGGTCGGTCGGTCGGTTTGCACGTATGTTCCTTTCCAAGCAAGTTCCTTCCTCTCCTCTACTTGCTTCACTCCTCGATCTTTATGTAGTTCAGACTCAAATAGTACCTGCAGAAGACACTCTGATGCTCAAATCATATTTAGTATTCAACACTCGGTATTCTGAGTACTGTATAATTATGTGTCTTATTCTTAAAATTTGTGTTATTTATATTATTTTAGTGGACCTTTCTTATTGAACCAGATTAGAGAGAGTATAAGTCATGTTTAGAAATACATTACTTAGCTCTTAACTTTTGATTAGATTTACTAATTATGCTTAAACATAATCGGTTGTGAGGTATCGACCGATGTAATGATTACATGGATTCGATTGTGCGGACCCTACCAATACACTTATGAGAATTGATGTTTGGTCTTACAAGTAAAAATAAATAAAATTAATTATTAAAATAACATGAAATATGATGTGAATAAGAAGGAAGATGATATTACCTTTTTTATTATTTGACGAAAACCAAATATATCAATAAACATATCCAAACATATTTAGAATATCTCAAACACTTTCTATAAAATAAAATAGAGAAAATTACATTTAATTTCTCAAAAGCTATATGACACTTAATTTTAGTTTTAAAATAAAATAAAATGATTTTCACACATTCTTTAATACTTAAATAAATATTCAACATTTCTTAATTTTGTAATACATCATTATCACCTTTTTATATTTTAATAAAGTAATATTTAATTTTGATATTCTTTTAAAATATTGCATTGAATAAAATTTAAATAAAAATTATGAACATTAAAATTAAATAAAAAATATTTAAAGAGTTTTTATAAATATTAAATTAATATTTTTATGTAAATGGAATCAGGGAGATAAATGTAAATTTATTAAAAACATAAATAGTGTAAATTTCATTTATTAAAAACATGAAAATAAACAAATATTTATTTAAAAATTATAAAAAGTGTAAATGTTTTTTATTAAAAATATAAAAATAAATATTTATTTTAAAATTATAAAATATAATAATATTATTCAAACCTTAGCAGAGGTAAATATAATTTTCAAAAGACTCTGTATCTTTTAAAAGTTAAAAAAAAATGTTTTGGACTTGAATTAGAATTTGATTCAATTTATGTCAATCTCGTTTGATCACAAACCTAATAATAGAATTGAGTGAGTATGAATTCTTTTACGAACTAATAAGTCGATGTGATGTGTAGCTTTTAAAATCGAAACTTTTAATGATTATTTTTAGGTGTTAGTCTCGTAAATGTATTAATGTTGTGTTTGTGAAAATGAAGGAGTAAAAAAATATGATTTGAAGAAAAAGTGTAAAAAAGTTAGGGTGTTTTGATTAAAAAAAGTGGAAAGTGTAAAGAAAATTTATAAAAGTTTGTCAGTAATGTGATAAGTGTGATTGAAATGGTATTTTTTTTAATTGATAAAAATGTAACTTTACACATTTTCCTTTGTATTTAAAAATTTATAAAAAATAATTTGATTGATTATTTGTGAATTATAATTATTTTTTAATTAAAATATTTTTTTCTGCAATTGAAACATCATTTCCGAACGAGCTAACTTCGAAAAAATATAAATTATATAAAATTTTGAACCAAATTTATGATTGTTATAAAATTTATTTATAACAAAGTTATAATTGTGAATTATTTATTTTTCAATAAAGATTATTTTTGGTACTATGATAATGTGTTGGAGTTATAATTTGTAAAAGAAAAATTATGAAATAAAGATTAATGCAGTATTTTAGTTTTATTAAAGCAAAATTCATTGATAAAGTTTGTGCATATATACACTTACATGCAACTGTTATGGCCCACGGTGGTGAATGATAATAAGGTAAAATGTAAAAAAATTTAGAAAATCTTCACAACTCAACAAAGAACCATTTTTCACTTTATTTGTCTTTCCCCTCCCTCTATTACTCGCAAGTCCCGGATACAAACACAAAATTTCATCGCTTTTCAATATGGATAAATAGTGTTCACCGGATCCAAAGAGAACCTAAATGTGTTTTTTTAGTTGCTAAATAATAGGTTTAGTTATATTTTATTCAATTTCATGAATTTGAAGTGAAATTAAAATGTAATTAATAGACATATTTGTAATTATATATGTCCTAAGAGGAATAAATAATAAATTCAATAAAAATATTATATAATTATTTTAATAATTTAATTAAATTAAATTATCTTACTTTATTTTGTTATTATGTTATATAAAATTATTAAGCATAACGACAAAAACAAATAATATTATTTATTCACGCAATATAAGAGAACATTTTTGTTTTAAAGAATTATATGTATATATTTAATTTTTATGAAAATAATGTGTTTGAGTATTTTGTAATGAATTAAAATATTTTCAAATTATATGTTTATTTTGTGATGTGTGGTGGTATTTTGAAGATGTTATATTAAACATATTACAAAAACGAGATATATTAATACTTTTAATTTTTTTAGAGTTTAATATATATATATATATATATATAAACAAAATAATTATTTTAATATATATTTTAAATTAATTATTTATAAAATTCAACAACTCATTAGTATTATTTTCTACTAATATATTGAAGTTAGTTAAAATATTCTAAATTTCTTATAACAAAAAACATGGATTTTTTTTATTCAATTTCTTATATAACACTATTTATGCTTTTATTTATCCATCTAACACCTTTTTGTTTTATTTCCAGATCTAGCACCCCTTTTTTTTATTTCTTTATCTAGCACCATTTCAAAAGTAAAAAAAAAAATATTAATAAATTAAAAAAATGATAATTTTAATTTTGAATACATTAAAACAATTATTTTTAATGTTTAAAATAGTTATTAATGAATAAATAAATGAGTTTTTACAAAATAAAAAAAAAGTAATAAATTAAAAATGTTTAGTTTAATTTTTTTTTAAGAATGAAGAAAATAAAAAATTAAACCTACAGCGACATAAAAGTTGAATTTATAAAAAAAATTAGTATTTATTTATTATTATTGATGATGTAATCATGTTATTTCAAGTAAAAAATACAGGACATAATTATAAAAAAATCAAAGTCAATTAGTATTAATTAGTAGTAGACACATATGTAATATTAATTAAAGCTTAAAAATGAGTAGACACTTTAATATTATATATGTCCATTACTAATTAATATTAATTAATGTTATTTTTTTTATAATTATATCTTATATTTTTTACTTGAAATTAACATGATTACATAATAATAATAAAAATAAATGCTAATTTATGTTTATAAATTCAACTGGTATGTTGTTGTAGGGTTTAATTTTTTTTTATTTTCTTCATTTAAAAAAAAACTAAATATTTTTTTTTTTAAAAAACTCATTTATTTATTTATTAATAACTATTTTAAATATTAAAAATATTTTTAATGTATTCAAAATTTATTTTTTATTTTTTTAATTTATTATTTTGAAATTGTGTGGATTGATAAATAAAAAAATATAAATAGAAAAATAAAAGTGTAAATAATATTAAACTTGAGTCGTATATAAAGTTCTTAGAGAGTGTTTAAATTTTTAATCACTGCTTCAAAACGAAATAAGTATTGGCGTTGAATAAACAATTAATAGCTAGTTTATGACAATTAGCAAATCCTAGGCGCAAAACAAAACGGAGGAGTAGACACGCAGAGCAGAGGGAGGAAGAAAGGGTCGGAGAAAATGTGGGAATCAATTGTTTTGACGGTGGTTGCCACCGCCGGAAACAACATCGGCAAAATCCTTCAGAAGAAGGGCACCATCATTCTTCCTCCTCTCTCTTTCAAGTTCAAGGCATCTTTCTCTTTTCTCAATTCCACATTTTTTCCCCATTTTCATATGCCCATGATTTTCTTTCCCTTCAAAATCTCACCTTTGATCATAACTATTCCATTTTAAACATACGCATGTGTTTTTCTTTGATGTGGATGTACGTTAACCCCAAAACTTTCAATTTGAGCGTTTTTTTTTTGTGTACATGCACGTGCGTGTGTATGAACGTGGGATTTTGGGTGAAGGACATTTTACCAAAGATCCCATTTTTCATTGAAGAACGTGTGACTAGGAAGTCACTGTTTGATTAAGGATTAACATTGGTATCGTATTTGGTACTTTTTGACAATTATGTTGTGTTTGCAGGTCATAAGGGCATATGCTTTGAACAAAACCTGGATCATAGGTTTTCTGATGGATATATTTGGGGCACTGTTGATGTTAAGGGCATTAGCTCTGGCTCCTGTAAGTGTTCCAGTCATGCCTATAATAGAAGCATAATTCAGAAGAAAACTAATGGATATTACGTTATCATCAGCAGAGTCTTTCAGTCCCTTACCCAAATTTTATATTTGTGTAATTTGGTTGTTCTTCTGATTTAGGTCTCTGTCATTCAACCAGTTTCTGGTTGTGGACTGGCAATCCTCTCAGTCTTTTCTCATTTTTATCTAAAGGAAGTCATGAATGTTGTTGATTGGGTGGGCATTACCTTGGCAGGTTTCGGCACAATAGGTAATGTAAGTTAAAGTAAAGAGCATTTAGTTTAACTGCTTTTATTTCCTTTGACACACTCGCGGAACATGGTTATTGAAGTAATGCTAAAAAATATATATTCTGTTTCCATTTGTTTGTCTCACTAACAGAAAAAAAAATAATTAAAATCTTGTGCACTTATTGCTAATTCATTTTGTTGATTATGACATGAGTAACAAAATTTCAAGGTTTTTATGTTTAGTCAGAATTTAAATCCAAACATAAAAATTGTAAATGTGATGTACTGATGATACAACCATTTTCTTTTTATATTGTGCAGTATGCACTTGTGTTGCGTGGCTGAGCAATGTATTGAGATTTCCTGGAATATTCCTAATTTATTATCTGGCTGCTAATGAAATCAATTTTGCAGTCGGTTGCTGGAATTTTATGTGTTATTCTATTGGTACAAGACTTAGGTTTATGTATTCAATTTGTTAATATGCTCTTCTATATTTAGGAGTTGGTGCTGGAGGTGAGGAGCAAGAGGCTGCTGCTCTATCTATATTTCACATACCGTGGCTGGCATTTGTTGTTTTCATCTTGTTTGTAGGTACCCTGTCTTATGCTTTGGTCCATTGTTTACCAACTTTCTTTATAGTCAATAGGAAGGCATTTCTGTGGTCTCGTGGAACTAATCACGCAGCAGTATGATTTTTTTTTCACAAACCTGAATGCATGATTACAAGCCTTACGGTTTTGATACATTGTTTTATCAATAGTATTAGTTTTTTATTGGCTTAACTTTTCTTTAGAGAGTGTAGGGTCATTAGTGCAGCAAAGTAACATTACTATTTTTTAGTTTCAAACAGTCACTTTTCCTAATTGTTAGAACCACTTGTACAGATAATGCTTAATGGATGGCTTCGAATATGTAAGCGTAATCGAAGAGAACAAGAGATGGTAATTAATGTTTTTTAATCATGATGGATGTCTTTATTCTTACATGTCATACCTCCCATGGTAATCTTATGGGATATACTGTCCTTTATTCTTCTTCCATTGCCTGACATTTTAAGTGATGCAGATGGAATATGATGTTGTTGAGGAAATTATCTATGGCTTGGAATCTGGAATTTTGTTTGGGTACTGTTACTTCCCTACTATATTTATATGTCGTGCTCTTAGATGAACACATTTCACTTCCTTCATTTACCTCAACTCCTTAATGTTAGGATGAAGAAGATGACAATTGAGTGCTTATCTTTCTTTTTCTTTTTAATCAAGAATGCTCTGTGGTGAATAATACAGCTAGTAGAATAACAAGGCATTTAAAACAAACATGATCTGCTTTTTCTAAGTATGAGCATTTAAAAATATACATATTTTTCATTGATTACAATATTTTTATATGTGAAGTCTAAACCTTAGTTCAATTAGATCTGTCAGCTTTTATTAGGTATCACTGCTTTCTGTCAGCTACTAACAAAAACAGCAGTGGATAAGATATAACATTACACAGAACACACACACACAGAGATAACAGAAGTTGATTATAATTCATAAGTTCTTATAAATAATTCTATTAGTATGAAAATGCAGGATGGCATCTGTAATATCAAAGATGGGGTTTCTGTTCCTGGAGCAAGGCTTCCCCAAGCTGTTGGTTCCTATATGCTTGATCGTAAGTGTATGTTCAAGTGGTACAGGCTTTTACTACCAGGTACTTTGAAGATCTTTTTCATACTATTTACTGTGTTGGGAACTGTTACATCCCTTAAGCCTAAGGGACATTTCAACCTATGGATGGTGGGATTTCAGTCAAAAACAGGCTAGATATTTGTCCAAGATCTGCGCTGCCAATTTCAGAGATACTAACCTCTTTTGTATTTACTTCTCCAAATGCAGACACGTGGTCTAAAACACGGGAGGGCTATTATAATTTCTACATGCGCCGCGGTGGCTTCAATTTTGACTGGTGTACTAGCTGGGATGCTTGCTCTGGGTGAAAGACTTCCTTCGGCCCCAAAAGCTCGCATGTTACTCCTTCTAGGATGGTAATAATTGATGATATACTTCTCTAGTTCTAAATTTCACTCCCTCTGTTAATAGTGGCATTGCATTCATTAGCATATCCTGTTCCGCTTTTAATCTTAGATGCAAGTCTTTTTCTGATTTAGTTAAATGCCTTCATCTAATTAAGTTAATATATATAATATTGTCGTTCTCAAATAAGATGGACACCTTCAAGTTTTTATGTCAGGAATACTTTAATCGTAAATGTTTTGCTGCAGGCTACTTATTATCGTTGGCGTGATTTTACTTGTTGGTTCAGCAAAGCTAGTGAAATTCTTTCGATTGTCTTCACACAGCTTCAAGAGAAGCAACGTTGATAAGAATTATGCCCATAGAAGATCTGCAGCTTCCCGTAATAGGGAACCCAGCCCAACTGCTGTCACTCAAGCGGCGACCATAAACCATTTACTCTAATAATCTTCCAAAGAAAAAGCTTGATTTGACTTTTGCAGGAAAATGATCCTTCATCCATCCTCAGGATTCACCTTCACCTCTTGAAGAAGATCCCTTTTGTAAGGCTAAGTTGTTTGTGTACAGTGGTTGCTTTTATCCGAGGGCATTAATTTTTAGGGATAATTCCTCTGGCTCTCATAATTCATTAACTTTCTGATGCTACTTGTATAAACTACACATGGACTTGTGATATTTCTCAATATTGTAAATGAGGATGGTATAGTAGCATGCAGAATGCTAGTATAGTAACATGCAGAATGCTAGTATAGCATGGAAACAACTTGCAGGCTGCAGTACAGAATACTTCATTCTTAATTTCTTATGCTAATGTAGTAGCAGCAACGAATCTTCTTTGAGAATTGATATGGTTTCTGTTACCAAGTAGTACAAGAAGCTGTACTTTTAACCTCGAATTTTTCATTTGGGCAAAAGGGTCGATTCTATGAAAAGGCCACAAACCCTCTGTTGAAGGGAAACATAATGATCTTTTGATCCTCACTGCTTGATGAGGGAGAGTTTACTACGTGAGATGATAAAATCACACTTAAAAATTGATTAGAAAAAAGATACGCAATCGTTCAGATTTCATTTTATATTCTAAACAAGATTTTTCACGAAAATGTTTTGAAAAAAAATAAGAACACTTAAACTAATATTACAAGAATATAAAAAAGAAGACAACATATAATTATTTAAATTCTTATATTTCAAACATTCTCTAAAAAAAAAATCTTTTTGCATAATAATTAATAAAAATTCATGTATCAGAATACTATATTATGAAAATAATACTTCACTGTCAAGTGGGGTAAGAGAATTATCTCCTTTTTTTTATAAAAAAGGAAATATTGAGTGAAATTAACCACGATGTGTTTTACTTCTTTTTTTCCCCTTAAAATTGAAAGAGTGGTGGAGACAATGAGTTTGTGTTTTATTTTTGTGTTTTACTATTCAAGATGGAATAAACTGAGGTGAAAATATTAAAAATATCTTAGTTTTCTTCTCTTATACATTTCATCAATTTATTTATTCTTTAGTATATTTAATTTTATGTTTTAATATTTATTAAAATTAAATGCAATATAAAAGAAATTTGAAAACCCTCCTAATTTAATTCTCATAAATTCTCACATAATAATAAAGAACTTTATGGAGGAGGTGGGGCGCATGACATCTCCCGCTCCTATAATCCTCCCCTACTACTTCTAAATCAGAGAGTATAAAATATTATTTCATGACTTATTATTAGATAAAATAACAAAAATATATTTTGAATGAGTTACTATATATTGATTTAGTAAGATCTTAGTCTCAATTATATTGTGTATGTATGTGCTACACGTTCACATCTCTCAAGGAGAATTTAAATACATTTTAACTCGTTAACCTTCTGATACCTCTTTTAATAATATAATTGTGATGAAATTTTAAATTTTGTGATAAAATTATGAGTTTTAAGTAGATAAAACCTTAGATGCAATGGTTGATCCTAATGATGCTATTTCAATATACTTGAGATTAAAATATTAGCATAACATTGACGTCATCTGTATAAATAGAAAAGTGATTTCAAAGATTAATCATAGTCCCCTTAACTCTCAAATGGAAGAATGACGAAGTGGATATAAAGATGAATCTTCATTTTTTTTTTTACCTTAAAAGAGAATTTGTTTTAGTTCATCCAATAGTTTCAGAGTCGGGATAAGAATAATTTAAAAAAATTACTAATTTAAATATCAAATGTGTAAATAATTTTTTTAAAAAATATTGAAGGAACTAATAGTTACTTTGAATAAGTTAATAATATACAATATTAACACCATATCCATTTTAACATAACAACAAGAAGGATAAAAAGTATACAACTCTCATAAACCCAGAAAGTTTAGGTCATCAAATTGTTAAACAAACCACAATAACTATTACTTGAAATAATGACTTGAAGTTTCAAGTACAAAGATTAATAAAAAAAATGTGGTGGTTTCATCTCGAACTTATAAAACAAGTAGGTCAATTGAAGACAAAAAGAAGGGAAAGGAAAATATAGTAAAAACTTTAATATATATATATATATATATATATATATATATATGTGTGTTTTATTTGTTCATCACAAATATTGCAGGTTTACTAAATCCATATAGCTAGCTAACTGTAGTTATGATTCTGAAAAATTTGTAATTTTTAGTAGTATATACATTTTTTTGCATATAGAATATTATCATCATGTCAAAGTGACAATTACGTAAATTTACTTGATGTCGGTAAAATAAAGTTTGTAAAATGTAAGTATGAAATTATGTGCATGTTGTTCTGTGATAGGTATTTTGGGCATAATATTACATAACATTTTTTTTCTACAAAATATAAGGTGAATTTTCTGTGATGTTTCATTTTGTTCTCTGATAGTATTTGTTCATAAATAATGGAAGACCATGTTCTTGGGAACCTAGGTGTGAAATAATTTTTGCTAAAACCAGAAGTGGCAGATGCAAAGCTATAAAAGATCAATCATTTGTCTTGACATTTACAAACCATTCATTACCTTCTTTAAATAGAAGAATCCAAAACTTCACATTTGTTACTGACATTTTTGTCTACTCATTACAAAATAATATATAAAGAGGACTTCTATGCAATATAAATTTTAACATATAAACATATATATTTTTAGATATGAAGACTAATTTTTATTTTGTTTTTAAAATAATAAATAAGGGGTCTTTTATATATACAAAATTATATTTTAATACGATAAATAAATTTAAAAAGTGACTTTTTTAAAGTGACGAAATTTATGTTCTTTTATATTTCTTCCATTCGGTAATCTAGTTTCAGAAACAATTTTATACATTTAACATAAACACGGACACTGATATGACACGAATATAAACACAAAAATACGTATAATATTTAAAATGTAAAACACAAAACACATATCTATATATTATATAATAATGAATTATATAAATTGACAATAAAGATTTATGTGCATAAATATGTTTTAGCATTTTGTTAGGAGAAAAATATTTCTCATGGCTAGTTTAAAATGATTTTTTTTTATATTTTTATAATTATAATAAAATTTTATACAATAAATTTTAAGTTTAGAAAATTGTTGTATTTCTCTTTTTTAAAATTATGTTAAAACCATGCTAGAATTGTTAGAAATCCAACAAATATTTTTTGAATTGGACACTTCACCGATACATATCTTACTAGTGTCGTACGAGTGTCGATGTCTGATACATGTGTTCGATATGAACACACAATTTAAGAGACATGTCCGAGTCTCATAACTTTTACACTACTCCTATATCCCATCTAAACTCGTATATCACCTCTAATGGAATGGAGGTTGTTATACCGAAGCTTATTATTGGTGCTTAGTAAAAAGTTGTTGTTGGAATTGCACGAGATCTTGTGATTTTTTTTCATCAGATTTTTTTTTTCTTTTTTCAAATACATTACATATAAATTTTAAAGTTATTAGAGAGAATAAGTGTCACAATCTTCTTCGTGAAGAATATGTAATTGTTGAGGAAGTTTATCTACAATGTTTAGGGTTTATATAAATTACAATAGACTCTAAAACACTTTAAAATGTTATTAGAAAGTAACACGTCAGATTATCAATAAAACATAATTAAATTGTAATTGGGTTTTTTTGGGTTCTACACATAGGTCTATAACACTAAAGATTCAGTCATAAAATATAAATATGAGAGATATCCAAGAGACACATGTAATTTTTTAATAAATCCTAACACTTGCGGATGATACTCAAACTAACTTGAGTGTCGGAATATCTTCGTAAGTATCCTACCATTGATAAAAAAGAAGGATTGAAATACCTATAAGCCGAGAAACCTAAAAATCCAACAATAAGAATAATCATTCTTGAAAAAATCTGACCTTGTAGAACAAATAGCATAAACAAAACTTACAAAATATAAATTAGATAACTAAATTCTTAGTAGCTAATTAGATACTAATTTAAAAACAGTTTATAAAAAAAAACTATAAACCAATAATTATTTAGTCTATATAATATTATCTAATTTAGTTAATATAATAATTAATAATTTTTTTTTTTAAATACAGTTTTAGTTATTGATATTGTAATAATGTATGCTGATAAAAAAATATTAGAGATGAAATTAATCAACTCTCATGGTTTTTATTAGTTACACAGTTTTTCAGTGTCATTTTTTTACCTTTCTACAGTTATTTTATTCAATTCTGTGCCTACGTTGAGATTCTAGAATTGGGTCGACAACTCAAAAAATTTGATCTGCCATATATATGCATTTTGGTTTGAGGGGAAGAGGGGTCCCCTTGTTTGCCCAACAGTTCTTCGACAGGTTTCACATGTCAGTTCTCAACACTGTTGTCTATCATAAACTGTAACAAGGTGCTCTCTACCTCAACTACGTTCTTATTTTAATGATGTGGTCAATAGTCAATACTCAGTTCTACAAATGAAGTGGACACATTAAAGGGTGTAAAGAAAACAAGGATTTTCTTTCATGCTTCAACCCATGAGTTTAAGATTTTTCCTTTGAATTCAATTCCATGTTGAATGCAAAGGAAGTGGTGTCATCAATAGGAGATTAAAAGGAAGATCAATTCAGGAAAGTTTTATCTGAATGGTGATATGAGTTGGTTGAACACGAGGAGTGACCCAAGAACACAAAATGTGCAGTTGAATACCTCTGCAATCCTTTCAGAGTGGGGCTGTGGCAAACAGTTAACAACTTTTCAAGAAGACAGCAAACAAATTATGAAGAGGAAAGAACAAAGGGAAGAGGGACCCCTCAAGGGAAGTAACAGCACTCCCCACTGGGCTTTATCTTGTGATATAACCATATCACTTGGTCCACCACCACAAGGACCAAGACGCGGAATGTACTGTGCTGTGAAAATCCAACTTCACACTACTACTCATAATCCCTTAGCCATCATCACACTTGTGACCTGACCAACCTCAAGGGGACTCAACCGACACAAAAGGACAGTGCAAGACCCAATTACATGACTCATCAAAGGCAAAGCCAAAGAACCATACAATGCAGGTCCTGCTCAATAGTTCCCTCTGAATTCAAGTCTAGTGCAATAACCATTCAAACATGCTCACATTTGTCCCACTCACCACTACTTACTTCTATTACCACATTCAGCATACAAGAGTCAATTTCCATAGTTAATGTCAGTAAAAATACTATATTTTGGATAAGGTTGAGAATAACTGAAAGTTATATTACTGTAGATTCGAATTCATGGATTGTTCTAGTTTAATGACTACATATACAAATACATTATTCACTCGGAATGAGATACTGCTTGTTTACAGTGATCTTTTCAGACTTTGGAAGATTTTGTTTGCAAAAAGATACTTTTTGTTTCTGCTAAAAAAACTTATAGGTCTTTGGCCTGTGACCACTTTATGTCACACTCTGCATATTTTACCACTGAGGGTGCTTGTACTTTGAATATCACAGTTTAAAAATCAAAATTTTCCTTTCTTTTTTCACACTCCATTATTGGAGTCTGTTCCGTCAACTTGTATTGCTTTCACTTAACCATGGAAACATGTATGAAATAATGTTTCTGTCACAGTATCTTTAAATGAGCATGTTTGCGCCATTGACATTGGAAACATTTGAAATATTGTTAATTCAAAAAGAATAAAACTGTACCAAAATAAGGTTGCAGGCATGAAAAGATTAATTATTATTTTTTCACTTGTACTATTACTCTTTACCTAACTTTTAATTAATTTATATATTTATGGAAATGTGTAAACAAAAAAGATAAAATAGAAAAATTTATAAATATTTAATTTAAATTAACAAATTTATTGATTTTTTTTGGTGTATTTAAAAGAACCTTAGAAAGAAAAAGGCGTAGTCAATATATTTCAACTATATTCTATAAACATCTTTTTTTCATTTCAGCAAATTGTATTGTTTAAAAACCTTTCCTTATGCATTGAATATGCACACTTCAATGTATAGCCATGTTCATCTATGTAACCTTAATAATTAATTAATTTTCTCTGAATTTTAACTCTAATTCCACCTTATAAAATTGGTTTATCATGAAACTAAAATATTTATGGGTGGTTTGATAATGAACCGACTAGAGATAAAGTCAATTAACAATATATAAGTGTGGATGTAAACATTATCTTACAAGCTTATTTTATAAGATTTAATTATGCTTAAAGTTTATTTCTTGAAATGATATTAAAATTATTTAGAATATATCATAGCGAAATTTTGTTCGGCATATCAGATCACCCGTTATCAGACCACTCTCGAACCACCTATAAATATCTAGTCTCACATGAAAGAGAATGTATTGAAAATCTCACATCGACTAGAAATAAAATCAATTTATGGTATATAAGTGAGCACAAACCTCATCTTACAAATTGATTTTATAAAGTTAAGTTAAACTTAAAATTATTTTATTAAGATTAAGTTGTTTCCCCTAGTTTTGTTTACTTAAACAATAATTCAAACAAACAAACTCAAATCCATCTGGTTATGGTATATCAAGCTATGAAAATGTTAATTCAACAACTAGGATATTGATAGCTGCTAAATTTCAGTAATATTTCATATAAAATATAGACGCTTATGAGTATTAATTGCTAAAATAAGTATAAAATAACTCCTAATTTATACATTTTTACATATTTTATGATTTTAATTTGAATATGAACGATTTATTCCCAAATTTTGTGCTAATTTCAAGATTCTAGGGGAGAATGAAGATGATTGGGCAGAAGGAGAATATACAAAAATAAAAAGGGAAAGTTGGAATGTATCAACACTCACCAAGATACCAAAATGCGTAAAGGAACCATCTCACCACCAGGGGAGCTCGCTCAAGCGAGCTATATCTTGCTTGAGCAAGATAGCACCAGTGAAGTTGGGTTGGACGTCGTTTTGCTCGCTCGAGTGATCCCATTCTCACTTGAGCGAGAATCCACTTAAGCCCAATCAAATTTAGGTTAAATAGGGGTTTGAGGCACAACCCTAGTGTGTAAGATTGAGAGGAAAACACCATTGAGTGACTTGTAACCCAATTGGGAAAATAAGAGGTGTAAGAAACATTAGAAGAGACAGTCGTTAAGGAGAAACATCATGGATCTTCTTTTCATGTTTTCCGTGCGTGTAATAGTCATAATGAGTGATTAATTTTGCCATTTGGAATTGAGAGTAATCTGTGTAAACTCTTATGTTGGGGTGATATCTGAATATAATATTTTGTTTTTGATTGATTATTGGTACTATTGTTTTGCTTGTAATTCTTGATCTAGAATCTTAAATTTGACACGTGCTGATATTATTAATAATAAATTATTTTTATAAATGTGCGAGAAATTAATATTTAGGAAGCATCTTAATAAATTTATATGGGAGGAATTAATATAAATGATTTTTATACTATATCAATATCAATATCAATACGATCATCAATACCTACATTCTTTGTTTTGTGATGTTGAAGCCGCTTAAACTTGATTTAATTATAATGACGGTGAACTTGTTTTTGTTTTATTTTTTGTAATGTTGCCTGGTTACTTTAGTTTCTCAACACTCGTTAAGGAATAAACATTTATGTTTGAATCCTTATCCTATATTTATTTTATGATTAATTATAAACTTAAAAATGTTATTATTATATTTATTTTACAATCTTTTTTTATGAACATAACATGATAGTTAAAGATAAATATGTGATACTTAAATATTAAATAAATATGTGCTAGGATAGGCTATATTCAGGATCATCCCTTAAGATAGAAAATTTATAAAAAAATATTAAAATATGCTGACATGACATAAAATGTAAAATTCCGAGTCATAAAAGTAAAAAAAAAATATTTTTCTATATTAAAAACATCATCAATCAAATAAAATATTTATTAAAGTGTTAATCTTATACTATTCTTCCATTATAATAAAAATAGCAATAAATTTTTTAAAGTGGTGTGCTGCAATTGAATTTGAAGAATATGACAAGTTTTATAATAGAGATGACATTATTTGCCCAACTCAAAGTTAAAGTAAGAAAAAGGATAATGTTAAAAATAGATGTGTGACAAAATAAAAAAGAACACAGGATACTAATTATATATGAAAAGAGTTTGGTGTAAAATATAACAGAAAATCGATTAAAGTAGTTTAAACATGTGTAAAGAAGGTTCTAAGAGAAACCAATAAGAATAGTAGACTATACAGTTTTCAGTCTTACAAAAAGAATGAGAGAGACAATAAAGGATATGAGAGAAAGTGATAAAAAGAATTTCAAGTCAATAACATATTGCTGAAACTTTGGTCTTTGAAGACATTAAATAACATTGTATGATCCATGCAACTGAGTTTTGAGATAAAACATTTTTTGTTGCTATTTTAGTAAAATTCATTTAAGGAAACAAAAAAAAAGTAAAAAAAAAATATGTATTGCACCTAAGGAAGAATGGTAAAGGTTCATAAAATGTTGAGGTTGGCCAAAGGTGTAGGTTGTCCTTGATTAACCTATCTTGTCTAATTAAGGCACTACAAAGTGGAGCCAACCCATCACGCACAACTGAAATTCTGCTCAAGAAATGGTTATCATCTCTTTCCATTTCCAAGTACTTTTGGCTTTAATGAGTGGTAACAACCAGATATGACTATCTCGGCAGAAGGAATCAATTGAACATTAAATGAAAGAAAAAGGAAAATGATGAAAAGCAGCAAAGCCAATATATTAGCACTCCAGTCATAAAACAACGTGGTACACGGTAACAAACAACATATGGCCCCCATCTATGCAGGCACTTGTACACATCTCATATGATGAAGAATCACATCATAAATCAATTTTTGGAGGAAAAACTTCCATCAATAACACTCTCACTCTGCATCTGGATAATTACCTAATTGCTTCTTCGTCTGCCAGCTCTCATGAGGGGCAGCATGCTCGTGAGAAGGAGTGTAATGCTGCAAAAAGGAAAAGTCAGCTACAATTCAAGTTTAACACACTTGTTTTATTCCCCTAAGGAAATAAGACAAAAGAGAGAGTGAAGAGGAAACACGGACCCTTTGAAATCATTGATTTTTATGATCATTTTGAGAGTTTAAAAAGTCATACACCTCATAAGCTTTCATGTTTAGAATTGACACATAAGCAGACAAGTCCTATATGACAACAATTACCCATGAAAGTGCTTAAGGCAGCAAAGTCCTCCTTGACAACTGTCACACAACAAAGTGCCTAAGGGGGGAGAACATAAGAAAAGAATAACACCTCCAATGTCTATTCTCACGACTCCCCAAGTAATGATAAGCCATGCAAAAGTCTTATGTGTATGCTTTATTTTAAACTTCAGATAGCAGCCCTTAAACTGAGCAATTTGCATTTGACACGACAATATTAGCATTTTTTTCAATAATGATAGATGCTCAGTTAATTTTTCCTCGTCACCCTAGTAAACCAGTCTACTATTAATTGATCTTCAAAGATTATTTCTCATATTTGAAAACACAGATTTACGAGGGTAAGGTGGAAATGAATTAGACCTCCATCTTCATCATAAGTTCTTTGGCAGATGTGGCAGAGACAACAATATTCCGTGCACAAGGCTTAATGAAGCCTTCTTTAACACCATTGTCAAATAATGCAAGCAAACAGTTATAGTATCCGTCAACATTCAGTAGACCAACCTGTGCAGGATGATTTTGAGAGTTAGCATTTGATTGTTACATTAAGGATTTTGAACTACAAAGTAAAAATACCATGTTACCGGTTTTTTATGAATTCCAAGTTGGGCCCAGGTTATCATCTCCAACAGCTCTTCCATGGTTCCGTATCCTCCTAATTATAAGGACAGCGAGAGTCCATACTACATAATCAATACAACAATCCAAAACACCAAAGAATACAAACAAATTCCGTACAATTAAGAACACTTTAAGTGGCATTCACATGTACAAGACACGTAATCATCAATTATTTTTAAAAATTATTTGAGAGCTGTTGAGGTAAATACCAGGGAGAGCAACAAATGCATCAGCTTCTTGAGCCATTGCAGCTTTACGCTCATGCATATCTGAAACAATTCTTACTTCACCTACTGTTTCACCAGATATCTGTCAAAATTGCAATAATTCATTGATTATATTTTCTCCTTCAAAAGCATCTATAAATTGTTTCCATGGCCAAGGGGTCATTATAAAAAAAGCACTAAAAGATTATATCAGTCCTGTTATCATTTAAGCTACATTCCAACGCATTGGTGGTAATGAGATAACCATAACACTAAATCCCAGAAATAAATAAACCAGTTGATTAAATTAACTGCACAGAAAAATAAACAAAATGATTAAAGATTGTTAAATAAGTTGCTAAGGTGGAAGGACAATACCTCGAGAGGCATGAGAGCTTTTGGAATGATCCTGTACGTGGAGTGAGGGTAAAATGTGGAGAAGAAACAAACAAATGATGAGACAATGTCATCAATTATCAGTGACACTAAAAAGTAATTTTCCTTTTTCTTTGTGCACATACCCCAGGACATGGCAGCCTCCATCATACACTCTCTGAGATATTAAGCCCATCAGCCCAACACTGCCCCCACCATACACCAAGCCTAAGTTCCTCTTTATCTGTAATTCACACCAGAAGATAAAAATGAAAAAACACAAACAAAATGATGATGAAGAACTCTTCACTCTGCGTCTGCAGGCCACAGAATGCATTCATACAAAATTGTTAAACCTACCAGAAAAAAGAAAGACTCAGCCCACAAACAATAAAGAGCGTTCTTTCACAGAAACAACAAATTCATCATCAAGTATCATCATAGAAAACAAGAGCTTCTTTACGTTGAGCACCAGTTATGCAGAACAGAATACATCAAAAGTGAACAAAGCAACACAGAGGAGGTGCTCTGAGACCATATAAAATTCTTTTTATAGACAAATGGTTATAGATAAAGAGAATAATATGCAAGATAGTGAAGAATGATGCAAGAGAAAACCACGAACCAGTTCATTGCCCAATTGAATCGCAGCGTCGCTGAAGATTTGTCGGTTGCCGGAGTTGCTGCCACAGAAGACACACACGGTCTTGAACTTGCTTCTGGGGTACCCTTCCTCCATTCAAAATCGATGCTTTCTTTGCGGGTTTTCAATTCAAACCAAAACCACTCATTGGAAGAACAAAGAAAAGAAAAGAAGAAAAAAAGGGGAAGCCTTAACGCGGATCAAGATTATATGTTGTGCTTTACTACTTTAATACCTTTATGAGCAATGAAGAAAAGCCAGAAACTTTCTTTGAAGGGGTGATCCTAAATAGACAAATAGAGCATGTAAGAGAAATCGATGAGACGGGGACTCATTTTTTTCCACCCCACAACATGCTCTTATTTCTTTTCCAATCCTACGTCTTTTTGTCGGCTCTGTAAACTTTAAACACAGTATTACAATTAATTTACACTGCGATAATAACCAATTTCAGGGTTCCATTAACTAACCCACATACATAATTTCAATCATGTACTAATTGATCTGCATCACCATTAATTTTAGTTTTAGTAGTGAGAGTATCTTCTCCTAAAAGGAGCTAAATTTCACTGTTCTTAAGGAATTCTTTAGTTAAGATTATTGTCTATCCTACGTGCTCTCATCTTCTATATATACGCGCAACAATATATTATTGTGGAATAAGATTAGATGGATAATGATATTAAAAAAAGCAGTCGAATTTTCACTGAAATGATAGGGAAAAAAGGGTTGAAATGATCCTCGATGAGGTGTAAACATTTCTATCATGGTCAACTACTGTTTGTTCAAGAATTTTTAGTATGTTCAAAAGCTTTAACAGTAACAAGCTGTCTTTAATTAATCATTCGCTATAATGAAATTATTATTCAACCATGTTGATACCTGGTTTTTGAGAAGTCTCTTTCCGCTAAAAAAAACATTGATTTTTCGTGCTTTTATGGTAAAAAACGGTGAATTTTTGTTTGGAGTGCTTTTTTTTTTTTTTTTTTACCCGCACTCTGGTGTGGTTTGTGACGAAGAAAAGAACAGGATGAACCATTGGAAGTTTAGAACATCCAAGTAAGATTTTCCGAAAAAACAAGGGTCAAATCAAATTAGGCAAGATGAAAATATATGCAAAAAAAAGGTGTACCAAGATTTATGTTTTTTTTTTTGACAAAATATTTATGATCGTTGGTGAGGTATCGAATAAATTTCATCCTCTCGTATGTTAGCTATTCCAAACTCCAAAGAGATGCCTTCATATTTTCTTTTAGGTCATTTATGGACCACAAATAAGACTGGGTTTTATTTTTGTTACTAAAGGCATGGCCATTACTGGAAATGAATTGGTTCTTAGTAAGAAGAAGCATGTTAAATTTTGTGAGTTATTCTGGATCTAAGATGAATAAGGATCCTAAGAAAACTCTCCAGTTAAATAATTTTTCTGAAACATCTGAACTCTCTGAAAAAAATTGAAAAATTTAAAAATTGATAGTAGCAGATTTGTTGAATTGGTTAAGGCAACAATTGAGTTTGTGTGTGTGACCCTACCATTGAAAAAGGTTTATTGAATTGGTTGGTGGATGAGAGTGGAGGAGCGTGTGCGTGTGGCATGGGAATATGTGATGTAGCAGTAGCTGTAGCACTACAAAAGGGTGAAAGAAAGGAAACATCCAAAAATAAACATCATACGACATCTCATTGTCCTCCAAATGGACCTCAAACCTACGTTTCTACCATTTTTATTTTCAACAAATCTTCATTCTTTTCTAACAATACTCTTCCTCTTCTCATACTTTCTTTCTCTATATAAACATAATACGAGAAATCATAAAATAATGAAAACACCCTTTTTTTTCCATATTATCAATCACAACTTTTTTTCTACATACTTCATTGAATTTTTTATGTTAGGTCCATGTAGCAAAAACATACGTTTAAAAATATTACCTCTTAAATAATCTAAAATGAAAAGAAAGCTGATATTTTGACACTAAAAAACAGCAATAACTTAATAAATTATATTTTTTAACTTTTAACTTCAAATATTGGTATATATTATTATCAAATGGATTTTTTTTTAATTTTAGAGGTGTCGAACTATCATTTTCAAAGTAAAAAGTACACAAATTCATCAGAAAAACATATTTGTTTCTGTCTAGTATGTAAAGTCGTGAACACACTAAAAATCACAACATTTACGTATTATAAAAAGAAAATCACTAAATTTAATTGAATATAGTTATCCATTTCTGCAATTTTTTATTTTATTTATAGTTTTGTAAATTGTCGTTCTTCACTTAAAGGTTTTTAGTTTTCTCTTAAGAAAAATACAACGTTTAAGGAAAAGTTTGAAGCTTGAGTGATTTTTTGACTTGGCTTTGAAGAAATGCTGAAGGAGGAGTTCTATTTGCTTGTATAATAAAGTGTGATATATCTTTGAGCCAGATTTGATTGCACAAACAAATGTCTTTGGTTTCCTTTTTGCCTTTCTCTCAATTCTTTTATTCTCTTCTTTCAATTTTATTGCAAAAGATACCATTTTTTTTTAAAAAAATTAAGAAATAAAATATCAAAAGTAATATTTATATTTATAGTTTTTTAGAGATTGTATCATTTTAATAAAAATAAATGTCAAAATTAAATTGATACTTACATACCATATTATAATGTGCTAGTTAAAAAAATATTCATATTTTGACAGCCTATAATAAGAAAATAACTATTTGATAACGAATTATATTAGTATTTTAGTTGTATTTTTCTATTTCTTAAATTGATTTGCTGATATATTATTATACTGTTAAAAGCGTCAAGCGGACGTTTATTTGACAAAGTTAGTCCAAATTTAATTTAAAAATGTTTTTCTTTTATTATTTTGCCCTCTGTTAAACCAAAATCTAGGCTCCATTGGTATAAATGACCACTCAATAATATTAAATACACCAAAAAAAAAGACAGAACTTAACTATAATTACTTAATAATTTATATGATGTATTTAGTTAAAAACTTAAACCTAATGTTTAATGTTTGGTGTGTACAAATACAATATAATTAGGGTTGTTTCTTCTTGCACCTTCATATATTCTTCTCTTACCTCCATAAATTTTTATATTTCTAAAAATACTTCTCTATAATATTTTGGATTATGTGATTTGGAAGTCTTTTTTTAAATTTGTAATTTGTATGATTAGTTTTCGAATTATTTAATTTGAAAGTCTTTTTTAGCTTATGAATTACATAATTTTGAATTCTTTTTTCAAATGCGTGTCCGGATTACATTATCTGGAAGCTATCCTATGAAAGTGACAAAAAAGTATTAAAAAAGTATTTTACATTTTGTATAGAGCTGAGAGAAGAACCTATGGAGGTACACGAAGAAACCTTCAATAATTAGCATTTAAAGTCCATTTTGATTATATAAAAACTTACATTAATTCGAAATGTGTTAAGTTATTGAGAGGAGAGGAGGAGGATCCAGTGCAACATAGTGATATTTTTAGGCTTAGAAAGGCAACAACAATGCTGTCATATTTTTCAAAAATAGAAAAAGTAAAAAGTATAGAAAAACACACATCTACGGTTGGGCCTTCTTATCTCTATTTTCTCTTTCCCCCTAAATTCAAGCAATATTCCAAAGAAACCCCAAAACTTGGTATTTGACTTCTGAAATTGTATTTTCTCTCAGGACTTTTTCATTCAAAAAGAAAGTCCTCACAATACAGTTCATAATTGTTCTGTAAACAAAAACAGCAGGCAATAACATACATTGTTCTTGCATGTCATGGGAAGAAGACTCCCAATTGAAAATCTCGCATTCATACACCATCCTGTTATATATCTGTCATTCTTTGCTGCAGGTTTGGCCGCTAGCATGGCCATTATCACAGCCTTATGCAGCGGCAGATTCGGCAGAAAATCGTCACCGCCACCACCCACTCTCGATCCTGCAGAATTGTCCAAGGAATCGGACACTTCGCAGACATCAAAAACAGAGGAGAAGGATAGCAACGAGAACGAAAACGAGAAGGAGAAGGAGTTACCTCTTCCACCAGCATTGCAACAAATCCCAGTGGACCCCTTTATCTCAGAGAGAATGAAAAGAGTGACTTCTGAACGAAGGGTTCCATTGAGTTTAAGCATAAAAATGCCAAGGAGTTTGTCGGTGGCAAGGAACTGGGATGTAAAGGAAGAGAAAGTAAAAGGGCCTAAGTTGAAAGCAGAGGACTCTGTTTGGATGAAAACCATTATTCTAGGAGAAAAATGTGTCCCTGATGCAGAGGATGACCCTGTGATATTTGAAGGAAGGGGAAAGAGAATCTCAGCATACCACACAAAAAGGCATACCGTAGTGTCCATTTCTAGACAAACCTCTTTCATTGATCCTGATGCATTGTCATCATCACCTCTACCTAAAATCCAACCCCAAGATGAACCAATTAGCATGGCTTAATTTTTCCATCAAAAGTTTTGCCCTTTTCTCTTCTTCAGATAGTTAGCACATCAATGCGTACCAACATTTTCTCTGCCTCTGTACCTATTCGCCATTTCTATCTCTGATGCTCGTGTTCTGGGTAATCAAATTCTCACATGAACAATATTTCACGTACAACGTGATCATGATCCTGTACATTGTAAGAAATAGTGGCATCTATTGCTTTCGCATTTAGAAATTTGTTGATTAATTACAACCAACTGACTCGTTGCTCAAATTCAAATGGAAGAACATGTTCAATCAGATTCATCTTTAAGCTTATATTTAAAATAGGTTTTACTTTTTGCTGCACATTGTGAAAAACATGTTTTCATGCCTTTTTTCTGTGCTAATATGTCACATCATTTGGTATTTTTTTCGGAATCGATGGTATATTCAAATCAAGAATAATAAATATGTTTATGAAACCAAACTCTAGTCAGTATAATAATATGAACTATTTCTTCCTGCACCTCCATATCCATAGGTTCTTCTTCTATCACCTCCATACACAATGGAAAAATACTTTTTTAACCTTTTCGAGTCACTCCCATAGAGTAGCTTCCAGATTATATAATCCGAACACGCATTTGAAAAAAGACTTCATGTAATCTGGAAGTTAAAAAAGACTTCTAAATTACATAATCCGAAAACTAATATGCATCTGAAAAAAAGCTTTCGGATTATGTAATGCAGAAACTAATTACAAATTTGAAAAAAAACTTCCAGATTACGTAATCCAAAATATTATATAAGAGTATTTTTAGAAATACAAAGGTGGAAGAAGAATAATGGAGGTGCAGGAAGAAACAACTAATAATATGTAATATGAGTTCATGGAAAGACGATGATATTTAGTGTGAAATGTATTCGTATAAAAATTCGCTTGTACATATGAATAAATATCATTTTGTTTAAATAAATAATAATAATAATATATATTAAATATGAATTGAGAGTATATAATGCGCATTTCATTAATTCATTTTTATAAATATTAGTAATTTCAAGAAGAAGAAAAAATAGATTCTAATGATAGCAACATTGTATACATACTTAGTCAAAATCATAGAAAAACATTGTACATATTTAATCATTGTACTATTTTTTGTATGCAATGTCATTGCGTTGCATTTCTTTGATTAATGAGGTGGATAAGAAGATAATATAAATAAATAATTTATTTTATATTGTTAGTTTATGTTTTTGTTCCAACTAATAATGTGTATAACATTTTTTTTTTCTAAAATAAAAATCTAAATTGGAGTTGCTTGCCAAACCTAACTAAACATTTTAATGTTCAAGAAAGATGTATGTTATATTTTACTAAAATATAACAATTGACTTCCCTTTATTTTCACATTTAACATTAAACTTACAAGTAATACATAATTTATTTTTATTAGAAAGTAATATACACTCACATTCAAAACATGAGCTAAAACTTCTACCAAACTTTATAGAAAATATATACCATATATAAAAAAATTGGTTTAATTTTTAAATTATTGAACATTATATGAAAATGTTTTGAAAGATTTCAATATATTTTCATTCCAGAAAAAAATTCTAAAAATATATATAGTAATTTTAAATTATTTATATTTAAAATGTTTTGAAAAATTATACCAATTTCAAAAATCAATATCAAAATAAGTATCCAAATTATTTATTTTAATAGAATATGGATTTAAAATTCAAATATATAGAATTGAATTTATAGAAATTCACACTATTTTTTTCATAAAATAAAATATGAATATAGATTTAATTTGTATTCAATTATTTTTAAATTTATATTGAATTTTTTAAAATCTACGCACATCGTTAAATTCTGGTTAATTAAAATTTCCCTTTTATTCTTAAAGTTAAGGATACATATATTGTTATACTGTTGTTATTTATACCGACGGAAACACAGATGCAACAACCTTCTCTATACGCATAATGTTTTTCTCTTTTACTTTATTTTACGATGATAAAAATTTATCATATACACAAAAATAATTTTGGAATAGCATGTAAAAAATATGAATTGATTAAATAATTTTTTTTTTCTTATTCGGTTTGAATCTTTCTTTTTTTTTAATATTTTCTCTTCTTTCATTGATAGTTTTGAGATTGGAGAGTGTGATGATGTTAATATTAAGGTTAGGATAGACTTAATGGTAGATAAAAAAAATAATGGTTTTACCAAAGAATATAATTGTTTGAAATGAAGTGAAGAGAGTGATTTGTGAGATTTGATGTGGAACGTGTGAGAGTATGTTCTCTCTTCCTTCCTATTGTTGCCTTAAAATAAAGAAAGGAAAAGTGGGAAAGTCAGTACAAAAACGGTACATTAATATTAATTTAAAAAATTAAAAAATAATTTTTGTTAAGTAATTAATATGAGATGACAAAATACTTCATTGTAGTAATAAAATGAGATATATTAAATAAGGGTATGATCCAAAAGAAATTATGTATATCAAAAAAAGGTTATAATGAAAAATTCCCTTTACACATAGTTAATAGGTATAGATAGGTATAAATTAAAACTTAATTACTTTATTAAACAAAATAAATTAGAGTAGTTCATTTAATTGATAATAATAAATTTATTTGTTTTTCAAAATAATAACTAATATTAACTATTTTTTCTCTTTTTAGTATCACGTCAGTGTAAAAATAATTAATGCATAAACTTTATGAATTGAATTTTACATAAAAAGAAAATAATTTTATAAGTATAAACACAAAAAAAGGAGAATAATAATAGAATTCACGTAAATTTTTAAAAGATTACAATATTAAACATCATTTTAAAAATATTAAAATCAAAACGTTATATCTATATATAAGACGTAATTTATTTTGTTTATATTTTTTATTACAGTTAAATCCTTTAAATAATAATATAATATAGTAGTATAATAAATATAAATTTAATATATTAATGAAGACAGTGATGATAATCAATTAGTCACTCAGTAATACTTTTAATACATTTACTTTTATTATATGAATAGTTTAAAGATATAAAGTTTTCACAATATTTTAATTTTTATATATTTTATTATATTTAACTATTCAGTATTTTAATCTTAATTTCATTACTGTTATTTATTGTTTTCTGTTCAAATATATATATATATATATATATATGGATATATAATTTGCTAATTTCCTTTAGTGTCATCTTTTAGTTAAATAATTTTATCCTTTGATAAATAAAATATAATTAAATAAAAAATAGTTTATTTTAAAAAAATATTGAATAATTTTAATAGTTATATAATTTTTTAATATTATTTTTACAAAATTATATATATATATATTAAATTGTATTATTGTTTAAATAATTATTCATAAAAATAAAAAACTATAAACATAATAAAAGAATAAAATGGTATATATTTTAATCTAATAAAAATACATACATGACAGCGATATCAATTAATTATTAATTTAAAAATATATATATATATATATAATTTGTAAGGTCAATTTAAATTCTAGGTAAATATATTTATTTTATTTTTCTATCAGTCCATAATTAATTACGAAAAATAAAATTATGTCATGAAATCTAATAAATTGATTATTGAATTAGATAATCCTAATTACATATTAACATTTTTTTCAATTAAAGAAAATAATTAATCTTGTGTAATCTTATAAGATAGAACCTAGCTTAGCAAATTTTTATAATAATATAATTAACAGCAGATATTTGTTAGATGGATATTTTGATGGTTGGTGTACAAGAATGCAAGCGTCTTATAAGTATATTTTAATAAAAAATATACTTAAAAAAATAAAAGAAAAGTAACAGTATAGATATTTTCGTGTGTATAAATTTAGGTGGAGAAAATCATAAATCATAAATGATGCTATGAATGTTGACGGGGGCATACACGTGAAACATCAAGAAAGATCCGATGTAACTGCAAACTGGCAATTGCGAGGAACGAAAATAGGAACGTTGAAAAAGAGATCAGTTTATAAAAAAATCAAATCAAAACAATAAAACCCAAAATTGAATTTGATTGAAAGGAAAACGGGTGTCTGTTCTTTCATCCTCCCCAACTCTCACATCACACACCCGTTTTCCTTTTCCCCCTTTCTCCCAAGAAAGGGGTTTTTGTTCACCCTTTTATTTTCATGCCATTCGGATTCACGGGATTATGTTCTTTGGGGCACACAAACCCTTGTCTTTCGGTGTAAATTCCTCTTCATTGTTGCAATCGAAAACTGTCCCTTTGTTCGTTCTTGTCTGCTGTTGATGTCTCTTATTGTTGCCGAAGGGGATTGGCTCGTGATTCTCAACACACCCAATTCCTTGCCATTGCAACACACCCACTTGTCTTTCGCCAAACGCCGATGGGATAAGGAGTTCTCTGAGCTCCAGAGTGGATAGTCCTAATCTGATTCATAACAATTCAATTCTTTTTTTTTATAATTTTTGGAATCGATGGATTCTTCACAAGGATCTACCATTGCTGGTTTCGTGGACAATGCATCCATCCAGAGGAAACAGTCTAGTTTTGATGGCGTTCCTGTGTATGTCAAGGAGCTAATTGCCGGAGGCTTTGCTGGTGCGCTTTCTAAGACCACTGTTGCACCTCTCGAACGAGTCAAGATTCTTTGGCAGGTTCACCACTCTTTCTCTTCTATCTTTTTTTTCACTTGTTTAACTGAAAACATGATTCAAAGCTTGTACGATCAGACCGCGTTATAAGTTTTAAATATCCTTATTTTTGTAATGTATTGGAGGTAAATATCTTATGATATGATGATGATACTAGTCAATAGTAATATGTAATGTAAGTTTTTGCTAAGGAAGTTAGGTATATTGGATCTAGATTAGGAAGATAAGGGAAGGGGGGAGAGAATTTTAGACGTGTAAAGAGAGGATTATATTATATCTTGGATTGCCTCTGTGTCAACTAAATTATTCTCTTTGATTTGTGCCTCTTGCTGGAGTCTTGAAGTCATTGATTTCTACTCTCATCAAGTAACTTTCAGAGGTTTCTGCCCCTTGTCTCAAGGATTTTTATTTTTACTTCGGTTTTAAGCTATATGTTTGTTGTCATTTGTTAGATGTATATCATTTATGTTGTTGTTACTTTCTTTTTGCCGTCTTTACTTCGTCAGAATGTTCTTAATTGGTGTATATTCCTCTTTAACCTTTATTTATTTTATCTTCAGACAAGGACACCAGGATTTCATTCTCTTGGGGTGTATCAATCTTTGAATAAATTACTAAAGGCTGAAGGTTTTCAAGGATTCTATAAGTAAGACTCAAATTACATGACATGGTGCTTTCTTCCACTTAAGTTGTGTATTGTTAATCTTGTTTATGCGGTGATTTCAGGGGAAATGGAGCTGGTGTTATCCGCATTGTTCCATATGCAGCCTTGCATTTTATGACATATGAGCGCTACAAAAGTTGGATCTTGAATAATTATCCAGCGTTAGGTTCGGGTCCTTTTATTGATCTTTTAGCAGGCTCTGCTGCTGGGGGAACATCAGTTTTATGTACCTACCCGTTGGATCTTGCCCGTACCAAACTTGCTTACCAGGTAGTTATCTCATTTGAACATTTGAAGCTTTGAAATAGACTTGAGGGTACCTTTAACACATGCACATATGCTGGAATTATTGAGAGACCATTATTATCCACTTCATTGTTTCTCTTTGTTCATATTTAGTCGAAGTTAAATTAAAGTTTAAGGAAAGTTGTATCACCCGGGAAAAAGATAGATGAAGAATACTTTATATTAGAATTACATCTACCAATTTCATATAGAGACTATGAAAACTTTTCCGGTGTTCATAGAATACTTCAGGGTGATTTAATGAATCGTAGTATCTTGATTCCAATACGCATGGTCCATCGGACGGCAATTTTTACCATCATTTGGGGATTCTTGTGGGGAGGATTGCCTCAAAGCATATTTGTGAGCAGGGACAAGAGCATTCTCTCCCGCCTGCAAGGTCTTTCCATGTGGAAAATTATATACTTGTATGTACATGTATAAATGACTTTGTAGTCTTTTTCTTTCATATATTCTTATTTTTTAAAATCATAATAGGTTTAAAGAGACTTAAATGGTGCCATCCCTAATGATTTATGATAATTCCTAGGCAATATAGGAAAGTATGAATGCCAATGCTTTAATGTTAGAATAAACATAATGACCCTAGTCAATTAAAATTGATAAAGATTAGCATTAGTTACCGGGGGATATTTTATTAGGAAAAAATTTCTTGTAGTATACAATCTAATCAACTTTTCTTATTTCTGTTGTTTAAATTTTTATAGGTAGTGGACACAAGAGCAGGTATCAAAGATGGTATGAGAGGAGTTCAACCTGCACATAATGGCATTAAAGGTGTGCTTACGAGTGTCTATAAGGAGGGCGGAGTTCGTGGGCTTTATAGGGGTGCAGGTATGTATGTTACAGGATCTAGATAACCGTAATTTGTTATTGTGGTGGTGGAATCTGTTGGAATACATATTTGTGGAGATAATGTCTTCTTACCACATATATCAGTTATTATTTCTTGTATTTTACCTTCATTTTTTCCGTTACATTGATGAGAAACCTCATCTTTTTCTTTTCCTTAGGACCGACCCTTACTGGAATTCTTCCATATGCTGGTTTAAAGTTCTACATGTATGAGAAATTGAAGACACAGCTTCCTGAAGAACATCAAAACTCCATTATGATGCGTCTTTCTTGTGGAGCTCTAGCTGGATTGTTTGGGCAGACTTTAACATACCCTTTAGATGTTGTCAAGAGACAGATGCAGGTATTTGAAGCATGACTTTTTGTCTAGCTCAGTTTGTAGAATCATTTCCCCTTTTTCTGGTTATGGTGAGATGGGTGTCTAGCCAATTAGCTCTGCAATCTTTTTGCTGTGTATAAAATTTGATGTTAGAGCCCCTTTAGGTCGTTTTCAAGTTTTACAAATATTAGCACATTTCCCTTTGTTTAAGCTTTTACTCATCATCTTCTATTTGTTTGTACAGGTTGGCGGCCTGCAGAATGCTACACATGAGAATGTCAGATATAAAAATACCATTGATGGACTTAGGACGATTGTTCGTAATCAAGGATGGAGGCAGCTGTTTCATGGCGTAAGCATTAACTATATAAGGGTAATGCTCACCTTATCAAACCAAGTTTATGCATGTTTCATCTTTTCTATTGTTTGCTTTGTCTATAAAAGAAATGCTATTTATTTTTTCTTTTCACTTGTTTTCGGATTATTTCGGTCTACAAATTTTATACGTCTCGTTGTTCTGTTGTCTGGTGGTGTACAACACTTTATCTTTCTTAACATTGGTTTTCTTGGAGTTGAATAAACTGATGTGGAATTTGATGCCACTGTATTGCATTGGACAGTAAACCATGTGACCAATCCTGTTGGACACCAATTTCTTCTGTTTGCCAACAACCTAAGGACTGAAAATAATAGTTGGTGAATCGTGGTAGTTAAGGCTCTTTATCTAGCTTCATAAACTACGCATACGCATACATTTCAGTAATGGACAAAAAATCCAAATTATAAAATCCAATCCATCTTAGTTTTAATCCATTTCAATGGATTTATTTCAAATCCAAATCCATATTTTTGGATTTTAAATTCAATCCATTTAATTGGATATGGATTAGATATAAATTGGATACATTTTTGGATTATCCAAATTGCATTTTGGGTTGGATTTTGACTTGGCCCGATTCAGGTTTAGCCAAGACAATCCGGGTCCAGGTTGAGCAAAGTCGGCCTAAGTCCACGTCTAGACGAGTCATCCGGGCCCAAGTCGAATCGAGTCGATATGGGTCAAATTCGAGCCAAGTCGTTCTGAGCCAAAGTTGAGCCAAGTGAACCGTGGGCCAAGTCGAGCCGAGTGGCCGATATTGAGTCGACCCGAGTCGACCGGGGCCGATATCGAGCCGAGTTAGCCCAGGCCAATGTCTAGTTGAGTCGGTCCAGGCCCATATCGAGTCGAGCGGACCTCGAGCCAATATCCAGAAGATCTGGACAGGGTTGATGTCGAGTCGAGCGGGTCCAGTTCGATGTTGAACCGAGCAGGTCAGGGCTGGGCCAAGGCCAAAATTGAGATGAGCGGGCCCGTGTCGATGTAGAGCCGAGCAGGCCCGAGCCAATGTCGAGCTGAGCAGTTCCGGATCAATGTCAAGCCGAGTAGGCTCGGGCCGATGTCGAGTTGAGCGGGCTTGGGCTAACGTTGAGTCAACTGATTTTGGGTCGATGTCGAGCAAAGTGGGCCAAAGTCGATATTGAGCAAAGCAAGCCGGGGTTGATGTCGAGTAGAATGGACCTTGGCTGATGTCGAGCCTAGCGGGCCCGGGCCAATGTTGAGCGGAGCGGGCCCTAGCTGATGTAGAGTCGAGCGGGGCCGCGTCGATGTTGAGCAGAGCGGGCCCGAGCCAATGTCGAATCATCCGGTCACAGTCCGGAGTTGAGTCGTCCGGACCCAGGCCAATCTCGAGCCGTCCATGTCGAGTTGAGCGGGCCCGGACCAAGCAAGCCCGAGATGATGTTGAGTTATCCAGGCCCGGGTCCGATGTCGACTCTTCTGAACCCGGGCCGATGATGAGTCGTCTGGGTCAGGGCCGGTGTCAAGCTTAGTAGTCCCATGCCAATTCCGAGCCGAGCGGGCTTGGATCGATGTCGAGTCGTCTTCGCACGGGCTGATTTCAAGTCGTTCAAGCCCGGGCCGATGTCGAGCAGAATGGACCCTGGCTGATGTTGAGCCTAGCGGGCCCGAGCCGAGCTGCCCTGACCGATGTCAAGTCGAGCGGGCCCGGGCTGATGTCGAGCCAAGTGGGCCCTGAACGATGTCGAGTCAAGCGGGCCCAGGCTGATGTTGAGCCGAGCGGGCTAGAGACAATGGCGAGTCGTTCTGACCCAGGTCGATGTCGAGTTGTTCGGGTCAAGCCGAGCTGATGTTGAGTCATCTGGGCTCGAGTCTGATGTCGAGTCTTCTGAACTTGAGCGGATGACAAATCTTCTAGGCCCGGGAAAGTGTCAAGCTTATCAGTCTCAGGCCAATTTCGAGCCGAGTAGGCCTGGATCGATGTCTAGTCGTCCGGGCCAGGGTCGATGTCGAGCAGAATGGACCCTGGCTGAAGTCGAGCCTAGCGGGCCCGGGCCGATATCGAGTCGAGCGTGCCCGGGCTGATGTCGAACTGAGTGGGCTTGGGCTGATGTCGAGCCAAGCGGGCCTGCGCTGATGTTCAGCCGAGCGGGCTAGAGCAAATGTCGAGTCATCTGGTCCCGGTTCAAAGTTGAGTCGTCCGGACTTGGGCCGATGTCGTACGGGTCGAGGCGAGCCGATGTCGAGTCATTCGGGCCCGGAGCGGATGTGGAGTTGTTCGGGTCTGGGTTGATGTCGAGTCGTCTGGGTGGGGCCCGCGTCGATGTTGAGCAGAGCGGGCCCGAGCCAATTTTGAGTCATCTAGTCCTAGTTTGAAGTTGAGTCATCCAGACCCATGCCGATCTCGAGCTGTCCGGGCCCAAGCAGATGTCGAGTCGTCTAGGTCGAGCTAAGCGGGCCCAGACTAAGCGAGTCCGAGCCGATGTTGAGTCATTCGGACCCGGGTTCGATGTTGAGTCTTTCGAACACGTGCTGATGACGAGTTGTCCGGGCTGGTGTCGAGCCTAGCAGTCCCAGGCCAATGTCGAGTTGAGCGGGCTCAGGCTGATGTCGAGTTGAGTGGGCTAGAGTCAATGGCAAGTCATTCAATCCCGGTTCGAAGTCGAGTCGTCCGGACCCGGGCCGATGTCGAGCCATCTGTGCCCAAGTTGATGTCGAGTCGTCCGGGTCGAGACGAGCTGATGTAAAGTCATCCGGTCCCGAGTTCGATGTTGAGTCTTCCGAACCTAGGTTGTTGTCGAGCCTAGCAGTCTCAGGAAAATTTCGAGTTGAGCAGGCCTGGACCGATGTTTAGTCGTACGCGCCCAGGCAGGTTTGATGTCGAATCGTTCGAGCCCGGGCCGATGTTGAGCAGAATGGACCCTGGTCGATGTCGAGCCTAGCGGGCACGGGCCGATGTCGAGCCGAGCGGGCCCTGGCCGATGTCAAGTCGAGCGGGCCCGGGCTGATGTCGAGTCGAGTGAGCCCGCGCTGATGTTGAGTCGAGCGGGCTAGAGCCAATGTCGAGTCATCCGATCCCGGTTCAAAGTCGATTAGTCCGGACCTGGGCCGATGTCGAGTCGTCCGGGTTGAGCTGTTGTCAAGTCGTTCCGGCCTTGGGTCGTTGTGGAGTCGTTCGGGTCTGGGTTGATGTCGAGTTGTTTGGGTCGGGCCCGAGACGATGTTGAGCTGAGGGTGCCAAGGCCGATATTGAGCCGAGTGGGCCCGAGCTGATGTCGAAACGAGCGGGCCCGGGTTGATGCCGAGGGGACCCGGATCGATGTAGAGTCGTTCGAACCCGATTCGATGTCGAGTCGTTCGAGCCCAGGCCGATGTCAAGTTGAGCGGGCCCGGATCGATGTCGAGTCGTCCGGGCCCGAGCCGATGTCGAGTTGTCCGGGTCAGGCCTGTGTCGAGCCTAACAGTCCTAGGCCAATTTTTGAGCCAAGCGGACCTGGGTCGATGTCAAGTCGTACGGGCCTGAGATGTCGAGTCGTTCAGGCCCAAGCCGATGTCGAGCCTAGCAGTCCCAGGTCGATGTCGAGTCGTTTGAGTCCGGGCCGATGTCGAGTTGAGTTAGTTTGCATCCAGGTTGAGTCGGCTTAGATCCAGTTCGAACCAAGTTAATTTGTGTCAATATCAAAATGGATTTAATGTAATTAACAAAGTGGATTTAATCTAGATTTAATTCACTTTAAATAAATTTTAAAAAAATTCAAATAAATTTGATCTAATTAAAATAAATTTGATCTAGTTAAAATGATATTGATTTTAAATCAAAACCATTTATTAGGATTTGGATCTGGATCGGATGTATATTCCAATCCATCACGACCCTACATTTCATAACCTTGTGCCTTTGGTACTCATTTAAATAGCGAGAAGCATGTCCATATTAAAAAAAAACTCTTAAAAATAGCGAGGAGCCATATCTGCGGCCGATTCCTGAAAATTGTTAATATGAACTTGATCATTCCTATCCATTTTGTTGGTTGCATGTCATCTGTGCTTTCTTTTTGGTTCTATTTTTAATACATTACTTGCTATGTTCACAGATTGTTCCTTCCGCTGCAATTAGTTTCACCACATACGACATGATGAAGTCTTGGCTTGGCATACCGCCTCAACAAAAGTCTCGATCAGTTTCGGCAGCATGATTGCTCACTGCTCGCCCTAAACGGGAAACAACAAGTGACCAAGTTACCTTATTCAAACTAATTTTACAGGAATATCTTTAACTCAGTATTACAGCTATTCACAGATATCGTTGGAGGATGCGCTTAAATTAACTAATGTCCAACTTTGTCAGATCTGGAAAGTTCCATATAGTGCTACTCATTTTTTTCTTTATCCTTAAAATATATAACTTGTATACTCATACGTGGATGCAATACAAAGTTACTTGTTTCCCCTTGAAATTTCTAAGAGATGTTGTGCATGAAAACAAACTCTTATTCGTCAAATCCATATCACTAACTAGGGATGGCTTAAGTTTTTATTTGAACAATCTAGTTAATCACAAGAATCATCATCTCCATTTGAAGGATTTTCACCGGGTACGATTTTATATGACTGCAATGCTAGAACATATATATATATATATAAGTAGACATGGTACGACATACTTATGGCTTTAACAAAGCAAGAGGTAACACTTTTTACTTATTTATGCTCTGAACATTTATGATAATGCTCATGCACTCATGCCTATGTAAATATACTGCATTTTATCATGTTTTGGGGGAGACAAGGTCACAGGAGCCAGTCTGACAACGTGCTATATTTTTTTTTTGTTAAAACAATTTTTGAACCTGTTTGGGCAGAGAGAGAGAGAGAGAGAGAAATGGTAAGGAGAAGAGGACATTTTCTAAATTCAAAAATTGTTTGATTAAACAGACAATGAAGAAAAACATAGGTGCGGAAAATTCAAAATATTTATACTTTAAATTTAAAAGCTTTCTCTACTTATCAATATGTTTTTGTGATTAAGCCATTTTTCTACATACTTTTTAGTTTTTGCCGTTTAACTTTAATTATATTTATTTGATTTAAAGTTGAATAAAATCAATTGATATAATTAATTGTAAATAATCTAAAATATTTAGATGTGCACTTTTTTGGGGTAAAATTTATCTAGCCTTATCCAATGATACCATTATAGAATATATAACATTTAAATAGGTACGTTGGGTTTTATTATACTCAAAGAATAATTTCAAAATGGAAAAACAAGAAAAAGTGACTCACCTCGTCGTTGACCATCTGTCTCATTTTTCGTTTTTCTTTCATCACGTAATAATGTTTTTATTCACTTTTGTTTGACTATTGATCAGAAGAATGTTGACCACTGCTTAACACCTTTTTTTTTTGTTTTTTTTTAAGTTCTGTTTTGTATTTAAGCAAAAGAATTTAAAAGTATTTTTTTTAGGAAGTTTTACACTTCCTTTATTTCTTTTTAGTTGTAGATTTTTTAATAAAAACACGTTCTTTACTTTCATTTTTTTTTTAATTTAAGTATTCTATTATTATTTTTCCTATTTTACCGTTCATTCAACTAATATGAAAAAAAGAGTTTTAATAACACAAGAAAAAATGTAACAATTAAAATAAGAATACGAGAAGAAATATGATAAAAAAAATCACTTAAAACCATATCAAAAATAAAAAATTAAATGTTTTACTCCTTAATTATTTGACAAATTAATTGAAAATTTATAGTTTTGTTCGAATTCACATTTGACATGTCAGTGTAAAACAAGTTAAATGTTTTTTTCCCTTAATCGTTATATTTGACAATACATTAAAAAAATTAAATATAAAATGTAGATTTAAGTCTCATTTAACTTATTAATTTTTTTTTGCATAAACTTTTATATTTATATATATATATATATGTGTGTAAGGACATAGAAAAATAATTTTAGTAAAAATGGTATAATTAAAATGACACATGAATATTTTATTATTAAATTTAAAAGAATATATAAATAGAAATTCACTTAGTGAGGTTTCATTTTGAAATAATCATCATCTCTATAAAAACTCAATTTATTTTTTTTTTATGCATTTTCTCTAAAGATTCTAGCATCCTCTTTATCAGTTTGACGATCAGAGTATGCCATTGGACTCCTGACAGTGATCTCTAGAAGATTTCTCGATCAAAAACTCAGATAGAGTAAGTTAATTCTTGACTCCTTTTTTTTTTGAGTTAGTTTTGATCTCGTTAGGTTTGTCTTAAGCTTGCATGTGATGTTTTTATCTTCAGAAGAAGTAGTCTCTCTTAGCTTAGAGTCCTAATGGTATGGTTAGAGTTTTTATCAGGACTCTATGGTGCAGGTTAGGCTACCCTTGAGTTATTGGTAGTTTGGAGCTCTTAGGGAGCATCTGCTCAAGCTCAAGTTCAGGTAAAGGGATTTTGGTTTAGAAATCATATATAAATCTATGTGTGTGTGTTGTTAGTTAAATGAAATTCTAAGTTTTGGTATGATTTAATTGTGTGATTTTGGATATTATGAGATTTGAAATATAAATTTTAATCAAGACATAATATTTTCAGGAAAGAAAATATGTGTTAAGATTGTTTAGGATGTACATTGACTAGGAATTTGTCTAGAAGAAGATATTCAGACTCTCCTGAGATATTGAAATCATTTAGATGAAGTTATTTAGGTGGTGAGAGTCAATGACGGTTCATATAAATGAGTAAGTTGTTGAAAGATAACTTATTTAACCTGTTATGAGTTACTTCTGTCATGCTAGGAGAGATGATATTAAGATTATTTATGCGCATTGCTTTGTGGATTTCACAGTGAGATAGTATAACAGTGCAAATCTGAGTCTAAGTCAACGTCCAAGTCTTCCGGAAGTATAGTCAAATGTTTATGTATTGTGAGTCCGTAGAAGTTTAATATGTGAAAGATGAATTTATGAATTTTAATAGACACTTGATGGTTTGAGAAATTGTATGAGACTTGATGAATTATGTTTATTAATTTGAAATTGAAATTATATAGAAATATTTATAGCTAGCTTACCCTGTTCTTTGTTTGTGTTTGTTTCTTTATCTGTGATGATTGCGTTTTATACTGGAGCAGATGAGGTTGCAGGTAATAAAGCTTTTCACTGGACAGTTAGAGAATGAGATATCTTTTATTAGAATGCTTTGTATTGTTTTAAAAAATTTTGGTAGATATATTAAAATCTCTATGAAAAAGAATATCTTTTTGAGATAGTTGTACATATTTATATATTAATTACATATTGCTTGTTTTACTTTTATTTTATTATATATGTGTAAAAATTAGAGATGTTATATATATATATATATATATATATATATATAAGTCACATTATTTATTTCGGACATATGCCAACCTCAAATTATTTTAATAATTACATCCTCAAAATCAATTTAAAATCAGAAGTTTTCAGATATTATTACATGTTAAAACCAAATTTTGTTAATATGTACTATTATTCAAACAAAAATAACTACATATTCATACTAACTCTAACCTAATTCTAGAAAATGTTTACAGATCCACAACAGTAAAATATTATTATTGAATTATAAAAAGTTGAAGAGTAATTTTATGGAGTTAGGTTTAAAATTGAAGATTCCCACCAAATTGAACCTAAAAAGTTGTAATAAGAACAAAAGGTAATTAATTTGTGAAGTGTTGGATTTCACCCCAAAGGTTCAAATTTGGCTTTCAACTTTAGGCAGCCAATGAAAGACAGTGAAGACAGCATTTTATTATAGTTTATTTGAGTTGTTTCTCTGTTTGTCTTTGGATTCCTATGAATGAATGCTTCACTGTTCTCGAAAACACAGAGGATGCAAAAAATTACTCGTTACCCATTTCCAAATCAAAATCCCTGTTAATGCCATAAAAAAAAAAGTAGAAGCCTGGTTCCACATTTTTTCTGGTTTTCAACTGCTACACTTTATTTCTCCAACTTTTCGCTCATCCCTTCAGAATGGTCCTCAACACTAAAGAACAAAGACAAAACATAAAAAGCCAAACTCCCTTTAAAATCATATGCATAAAATAAAGGATTGATAAACATTTTTTCTTGATCTAATTTAATTTTTTAATCAATAAAACGTTTAATCAAGAATGTGATGGAAAAAAACGCACGCAGAAAGAACCCACAATCACGAGTCAATTGCAGAAAATAAACAATACAGAATTTAACTTGGTTCGATCGTCAATATGCAACCTACATCTACGGACAACTAATTAGGTTTTCATTCTGTTTATTACAATTTTATTACAAACACAAAGATATATTAAATAGATATTATAAAAGGAACACAATAATTAAGTCTATTCACTAAAACATGATGTCTAATCAACATAGTCTAATTGATGTCGACTTCACACTCAACCGTATCTATATTTAGAAGTAAAACAATATGATTTTTTCAGAATTAAATCAAATTCTTCAACGATGGCCTAAGAATATAGTTGGAACATAAAATAAATAAACCATTGGAACATGAAGATAATGAAAGCTATTGCAAGTGTGTGAACCCAATTTTGAGTATGAACCAGGGCGATGTGGACGTATAGTAATTGATCTCATGCATCTAAAAAAATAGGAATAACAGAGGAAAAAAGTTGAGAAAGAAAAAGTAGGGTTGAAGGGTACTTAACATAAGAAAGTGTTATATCTCTTTTCACTTCACTCACTCTCTCTTTGCTACAAAAAGATTTTTGTCGTGTATTATTTGGCAGGATACTCCATCCTGTCATTTATTTTTTTACTTTAATAATTTTTTTTTGAAAAATGTTTTTTACTTGAATAAGTATTTTTTTTTTCTAAATTAGTTATCTAAAGAGTATTAGTCAAATTTAACTTTTATTTATTTTTAGAAATAATTTTTATTATAAATTTAAATTATTGTTCTATTAGTTTTATTTTTACAAATTTTATTGAATACAATTGTCGCGAATCATTGGTTAGTAATTTTAATTTTGTATTTTTTAGTTTAAATTAATAAAAAATAAAAATTTGATTTAAAAAATAAGAAAAATAGTATAATAATTAATTATTTTTATAAATTTAAAAATACATAATAAAAAAAGAGAACTAAAATATTAATAAAAAATATAAAAACATAATGAATAATAATAAAAGAAAACTAATTAAACTTGAAACTACAAATAACTTATAACTTATCATTTTTAAAATAAAACTACTTTAAAAATTTATCAAACATTTTTATATTAATTAAATTAATTTATAAGTTAGTCAAGTAAATTAATAATTAATTGAATTTTATCAAACATTACTATTTGAATAAGGAATGAAAGGAGAAACATTAATATTATAATGTATTTAAATTAAATAATGAATAGAACATTATTTGTCCTATTGTCAACTTCCTGTAAGCATTTTACACAGTTAAAGAAATAGAAATTTAAAAATTGCATTTAGAGGAAAAAATATCTCAGCGTTAATTAATGACAGGAGAAAAGAAATATTACATCATTAAAAGTACATTACATTACTTATCAGAATATACTACATTTCATATATTACATTATTATTATTATTACTATTAAACACAATATTTTGAATACCAAAATAATAAAATTGTAAAATTTAATATTACAGTGACAAAATGATAAAATAATATAACAAATATTTTTATTATACGATAACGACATCAAAGAGAAAATTCTATTAATAAAAATATTTGATATTAAAAATTTGAAAATAAAAAAATAAAGAAAAAGATTAAAAGAATATGATAGCGCTTTTGTTATTTCTGACTTGATAACACTTTTCAGATAGTACACAGCAAAGGCTTCGTGCCTTTTGATGACTTTATTATTATATCTCTCAACAAAGACAATGGGCCCCACCCACATCAAACCCTGAACCTCAACGTGACGTGGTGGCACTGTTCCAATGCAACATCGAACGATTCCTTCATCATGCGGGACCAACGTCGTCAACCCCCACTTTGTCCGTTCCACGTTTTGAATTTCAAATCTCCTAACGTTACATCCCTTCACGAACTCTCTCTCTCTCTCTCTCATCTCCCCGACATTCTACGCTGTAACCCAGTTACGTTTTAACAAAACTTTGCCTTTTGTTTCAGCTCATTTGACACACACTAGCTTCCTTCAAAGAAGCAAAGCCAAACTCCAACGCCTGCTTCATCATGGGTGCCTCAGGAAAATGGGTAAAGGCTTTAATCGGACTCAAGAAACCAGACAAAGACGAACATGTTAGTCAGTTAGTTCGATATACTTGCATGCGTCCATCTAAACTCTACTATTTTTTATGACTTGTATGGCTTATGTGTAGGTGAAAGAGGGTGGTAAGAGCAAGAAGTGGAGGCTATGGAGGAGTTCTTCTGGGGATATGGGTTCTTGGAAGGGTTTCAAAGGAAACCACCACAGAGAGGCTTCTGAAGGGTCTGATTCTCCACCTATTTTAGCAGCAGATGCTTACACAGCTGCAGTAGCCACTGTGGTTCGAGCACCACCTAAGGATTTCAGACTCGTCAAGCAAGAATGGGCCGCTATAAGAATCCAAACTGCTTTCCGTGGCTTCTTGGTATAGATCTTCATTCTAATAACCATTACCACTTTTTAATATGTTGTGAAGAACCCATGACTAATTAATAGAGTTGTGTTGACTTCAAAACTTCAAAACCTGTTATGTTTATATATAAGCTGTGTTGACTATGACATTGGAATATGTGGATCTTTAATGAAATAGGAGAGATTTGGTATTAATAGTTGTGTGGTTTTGATTGTAGGCAAGAAGGGCTTTGAGGGCATTGAAGGGAGTGGTGAGGATTCAAGCTCTTGTGCGGGGTAGACAGGTGAGGAAGCAAGCTGCGGTGACACTGAGGTGTATGCAGGCCTTGGTTCGGGTTCAGGCCCGTGTAAGAGCTCGTCGTGTGAGGATGTCCATGGAGGGGCAAGCTGTGCAGAACATGCTTAATGAAAGGCGCACTAAGCTTGAACTTTTGAAGCAAGCTGAGGTATCATAATTCACTCATGCAAGCTTGTGTTTCTGTTTTGTGTGGTGCGGTGTAGTGTCTAACAGAATGTGCAGGAAGGATGGTGTGACAGCAGAGGGACGCTGGAAGATGTGAAAGTAAAGATACAGATGAGGCAAGAAGGAGCTTTCAAAAGGGAAAGAGCAATTGCTTACTCTCTTGCTCAAAAGGTAAGTGCAACTGAGTTTGATCGAGTGAGGTTGCAAAATTGGTTTTGAAAAAAAAATAAATTGTTTTGGCTATGATTGATTATGAAATATGTAAATATTTACTTAAAATCATGATAACAAGTATTTCAACTTGATTCTCCTTAACAAGCAATAACAGAGTTGAAACTATGCTTCCTTTAATGTCCTTTCTTAGAAAGATGTTTAAAATTGTGTATATGTATTCCAGCAATGCAGATCAGCCCAAAGTTACAATTCACGAACTACTAATGGCTCTTTTTGCTCCCTGAAGAGTCATGAGACTAACAAAGCTAACTGGGGGTGGACTTGGTTGGAGCGTTGGATGGCAGCCAAGCCTTGGGAGAGTAGATTGATGGAACAATCTCAGGCTGAAGCCTTGTTAGATAAAACCCCACTTCCAAAGAAGTTTGAGGAACCTTTTGTGAACTCTAATTCCAAACCATGTTTGGTCAAGGTCAAGAAGAACAACATGACAACAAGGGTTTCTGCTAGGCCTCCCCTTGTTGGGCAAGCTACTCGTTCATCCTCAAGTCCAAGTTCTGAGTTTCGATATGACGAGAGCTCTGCATCATCTTCTATTTGTACATCTACAACACCGATATCTGGGAACACTTGTGACAGGACTGATGATAGTAACGGTAATGCTGTTGCTAGGCCTAATTACATGAACCTGACTCAGTCCACAAAGGCAAAGTTAAAGACAAGTAGTAATCATGTGTATAGTAGAGCTCAAAGGCAACAGTCCATGGATGAGTTTCAATTTCTCAAGAGGGCAGCGGTTTTCTCCAATGGAGATTCCAAAAGCACTGCCGGTTATGACCCTTCAATCAACCTTTCTAGGCCACTTCACTTGGACAAGGGCTCAGTGAGGCCACGGTGAAAGGGAAAAGGCCCAGTTTACATGGACATGGTATGAGTGTGGTGGAAGCTCAACAACCTCTTTGTGTATTTTATCATTATTTTTCCCAAGAAGTTCAACATCTTGTTGTTCCATGCAATTTAAATTGAGTTAGCTAGCTAGAAGTAGCTTATGTTTGATAATACATGTGAGGGATCTCCATTTGTACAATTGTTCATTTATGGGTATTGATATTTGTCAGGGCTAAGAGGCTTGTCAGGATAAAATCATATACTTAAAAGCACGTTTAGAAGGACTTTGTCCCCTTATTTTTGTTAAAGAATATTTCCCACAACAAATAATGCCATACAAAATCTTGTAGGAAGAGTGTTCAGCTGATATTTATTAAAACATGGAATTTTTATGAACTTCGTAACACACTCTTTTTGGTATTCTATTGAACAAGCTGGAATAGGCTAAAGCTCTACGTAAGGTAACATTTGCTAGTATTCGGATTTTAGCACACTTTAACATTTAAAAGATAAAATCATCTGAAACTCTGCAGTATAGAGTATATGAATTATCTTAACCGTGTGCTTAGGAACTGTGTGTTCTTTTTATGGCTCTGAGCTTGACCCCATGCTTGAAGTTGAGAACTATCCCATACTGGAGTTGCAAGGGGTTTTCCATATTGGGTGAATGCCGAAACACGTATTTCCTATATAAATGAATGAGAGAAAGCTTGATCTCTTGTAGGGAAAATTGTTTACCAATGCAAGCCCGAGGACCAATTCCAAATGGTATAAAAGCATAAGGATGCCTTCGTTTCATTTCTTCACAGTTGGGATCAAACCTCTCTGGTTTGAACTTTTCAGGTTCTGGAAAGTCCTTGGGATCTTTTGCTACAACTCCAAGTGCTAACCACACCCAAGTACCCTGCTTATAGCAAACCAGATTCAGCAACGGCACAGATAAAACATAGTTAATTTATGATTGTGATCTGTGAAGAGAATGTTTACCAAAACTCACATTCTTGGACATCATCAAGACTGAGTTTATATATATAATCAATATTAACTTTTCAACAAACACTCTAAGAAAAGACAAAGAACGAATTTGAAATATAAAATTAATTTTTACACTTCGATATTCAGAGAAATTGTTTCAAAAAATAAAATATGATCGAATTTCTTTTCTTTTCTTCTAAGCATCTATTGAAATGTTAATAGACTTGTATTACTATATTACCTTTGGGAGAAGATAGCCTCCAATCTCCACTTCATTTGATGTTTCTCTTGCAACCAATGGAGATACAGTGTAAAATCTCATTGCCTCTTTGATCACCTACATTTGAGGTAAAGCGCACGAAAAGTATAAATATAGAGTGCATTCAAAAGATGGTAATAAAAGTGGTGCTAGTATTTCTTGTGTATGAGTAGCTGTTTTGTACTGACAAGGTAGCAATTTCAAAGTTGTAGGAGATTTTGTGGTCAGCTTAACAAACCTGATCAAGATAAGGGAAGTTGTCACGAAGATCTTGAGAAGTCGGAATCTGATCCAGGGGACCAAAGACATCTAACTCATGAAGCAATTTTTTCTCAACTTCAGGATGTCCAGCAACCAAATAGATAATAGAAGATAAGGTAAAGGACGTGGTTGCTGAACCAGCTAGTAGATGCTCGTAAGTAACTGCGTTGATGTAGTCAGGTGTGAATACATTCTCTGAAACTGCTTTTGTTTCTCTGGCATTAAGTATGAGTGACAAGAAATCCTTAGAACTTCGGGTCTTATCTTTCATTCTTTTTTCTACTATCTCATCCAAACGCCCACTTAGTTTTTGGTTTGTACGCTCAATCTTCCAGTCCATGGTTCCTGGAATTCTCTTCAGAATCTGCCTAAATGGCTCTTGAAGTATTGGCAAAAGCAGACCCAATATAATGGATAAGGAACCAGACAAGTCCATCTTGAGTTGTGTAGTGGAGTATATGTGCTGGTTGATGAAATCCGATACTTCATTGTCCTTACCAGAACTTGCATGGTCATTGTCCACACTCTGGATAGAATCACAAACTGAATGGGGTCTAGAAAGGTCAAAGTTGACACCAAATGCTGCCTGACCAATCACATCAGTTGCAAGTCTGAGGGACAAGTTGGAAAAAACAATGTCTTGTTTTTGAGAGTCAAGGTTTTGGGTGGCAGATTCTATGAAAGACTGCATCATTGGCACTAATCCAGATAAGTATGATGGTTGGTAGATTGATAGTATAGTGTTTCGCATGGTAGACCATTGTGAGTCCCTACACCACCAAGTTCCAAGACACTTCAGATTTTAGATGCTTTACTATCATTGCAATAGTTTTTGAGTTTTAACCCATCATTTCATTATTAATGATTACAAAACAGAAACAAAATGACATTCAACTTAGTGCACCACTAGGAGATCGAGTTTAAGGTCTCTTACTCTTAGATTTCTCAAAAGTAGAGAGTGTCACATGTTGTTGTGTTGTATAAGGTTGTCTTGAATATCTCATATCAACTAAAGATTAGAGTATTTTATAGTATATAATGTTGAAGATCTCATATCAACTAAAGATTAGAGTATTTTATAGTATATAAATGAGTGCAAAGTTCACTTTATAAGCTGATTTTATGAGGTTGAGTTAGACTTATTAAAGTTTACTTCTTAATACGATATTAGAGTTATTTTCGAGTCTATAATAACGAATGTTTGTTGGGATTATCAGACCACCCATTGTCATACCGTTATCGGATCATCTATAATATGTTATCCTACGCACAAGTAATCACTCTCGACGTGTGAGTTAGACTTAAAATTCACTTTTTAATAGATTGATGTATCCTTATTATTTTATTTGTTTTTGCTAAAAAAAACTTAGTGCACGACTGAACAGTACTCTAAAGAATGACTTCTACAGTTTTACGCACAACCATTTAAATTGTATGTCGTTTCTATGTAATATGCACACTCTAAATTCTACTCACAGCATCACCATAAAAATTTGTGATTCAAATAAATAATTAACCATATAAGTTTACCCCATTTTGAATGTGACCCTTGCACCTTTCTTTTAGCATTTCCATTGAGTCCTTCCTATTTTTGTTTGTTTGAAGTTTCTTCTCCTTCAACATTTATTAAAAATCATAGACATGATAAGTTTACATTTTTCAAAGTTTATCCTATTATTCTACAACTTTTTATTTAATAATTTAATTAATATTTTAATTGAATATTTTATTAATATATAGAGTTGTTAAATGGAACTTGGATTATCAAAATAGTTTCTTCATAAAAAGTAAGATGATGATACTTTCTTTTCTACTTTTACTTTACAACCAAAATGTTATTATTTTATTTCAAAATTCTGTTTATATTTATTTTTATTAGTTAAATATATAATTATTATTGAAAGGAGTTGTAAAGTGAAAGTAAAAAAAACGAGTTTCAAAAGATTATTTCTCTACAAAGGAAGATAAGTTTAGTGAATCAAAGAATCAATATATTTACATGTTAGACTCTTAAAGTAATAATAAAGTTATATTCTAACTTAATTATAAGTCTTAATTATCCTGTTGACCTAATAATATCTAACTATTATCATATACCAAATGTAAAGTGAAGGAAATAAAATTATTGTTCTTTTACACTTATAACTAAGGAGTGCTTCAATTTATATGGAACCAAACACTGCTTTCACATTTAAGTTTGATTCTTGTCATTAATCATTTCTCTTAGTAAAGCAATTTGTAAAACATATTAACAGCCGTACGTTGTTAATGCATGTTACAGCATTTTGTTCCTTCAAATCTTAATTGTCAATTGATGAAATGGTTCAACTTTTGTACTATTTATTTTCTATTTGGTCAACGTTCTTGGGTGTTTCAAAGAATCTTACGCAGGGTTTCAATTATTGATTTAACTGATGAAGGGAGTAAAATTATTTGTTCATTCAAGCATTTTATTAACAACTTATTCGGTTTCATGGCTAAAACTTTCCACCATTCTTACAAACTTCAGATTTTCATACCTGTAATTTTTGTTTGTTTGAGAAATTATATTTATTTATACGACTCTTTCATCTAATTAGAATTAGAAGACAGATAAAAGAGAAATTAATATAAGATAAAAATAAGCAACACATAATACAAAAAAAAGTTATATAATAATGTCATAAAAAGGTTATAAAAATATTTTGACTTTTTTTTTTTTATATTTCACTGTCTGCTTCATTCTTTTTATATGCATAAATATACCTGGTGAAGAAGAGGCCCTTTTGGTGAAGAGGGGAAGCAGAAATTGGTGAAGGAATACTTCTGTTTGAAATATCTTTGAATTTCTTAATTCCTGCTTCCTTGCACAGCTCTGCATTTGCTATAATTATTAGGGGTTGTCTTCCCATATGGAATCTGCACCAATAAAAGTTGTGTTTATTTTTTTTAATTGAATTATTATATATATTTTTTTCAAATATTTTAAATTTTTAAACAAATTTTTCTTCATTGTAAAGCGTACACAAGATCCATCTTATTTTATATAACTAGTAATAATGTGTGAGTGATGGCGTGATCGATTTTTAATTGTGATTTATTTTTTATAATAATTAATTTAAAATTTATACCCATAACAATTTTTTATCAGTTGATATTGTAAGTCATACTAATTGATAGGTTTTTTGTTGATATTTTATGGACTGTAGGAATAGAAAAAGGTTAACTTTAATGAAAAAAAAAAAAAAATAAAAAGTATGTATAACTAATATGAAAAAAATTATCATTCATGGCAGAAAGTAATTTATATGAGAGAAAAACTTAATATTTTTTTTTTCACTATCACTAAATTAGAAGAAAGAAATCCCCAGTCAAATATCTTGTTAATTATATTATTTGAAACTTGTTCTAATTAAAGAATTGACACTTAACTGTACACCAACTATACTTCTGTGCTTAATTAAAAAAAGACAACAATACAAGCAAACTTTTTTTTAAGGACTTAATTATATTAATTTATTTTATTGTAATGCTAGTATAAACACCATTTTTTGGTGCAATCTGTTAAACTAGAGTTTTATTCCTATTCACATAAAGTATTAATAACATTTTATACTAACAACACAACAAATCTAAATTTATAATAAAAAATAATATTTGTTGGAGAAGATGGTAGATTGACTTAGTAAATAATTCTATTTTGAAATTATTTGCCTAATGGTAGTTTAAGGAGCCTAAATTTTTTCTAGCCCAAAAATAATAATCTTTCCGGATATATGACTAATAAAACACATAGTTATTTAATAATCAGTGTGGCCTATTAAATGATAAAACACTTAAATGTGGAAATCCCATTTGTTATGAAAATAGACTAGAGTTTAATAGAGTTACCTTTGACTATTTAATATGTCCAAATCATCTTTAATATAATATTTAAGTAATTATTAAAAAAATATTAAATTTGTAGTACACGTGATCTATTACGTGTAACACTCTGAAATTGTTTTATGCGTCGCTACATACTTTATTTTTTTCATTTTATTCCAAAAAACAAGTATCCTAAACTCTTTTGCTTTCTATCAAATAGATAAAACATTTGCGAAGGTGTTTTATTTTATCTTTCATTCTCTTTCTGATTACATCTTTATTTTCTATTTCATTACTCTTACATCTTCTTTCACTTTCATTTCATGCTTTTTTTTTTCTATCTCATATTTCTATCTCGTCGTCTAAAATAAAATAAATCATTGCATAGCTAGATACTCGATCTTGAACAATTGAACATTAATGGTGTCAATTAGTTTTTATATCGTCTGATCGAATTTTTTTCAATTCTTAAAATCCAAATTAATAAAAATTATATTATTGGATAAATTTATTCATAAACATTTTTAGCTGAAAATATAAAAAAAAGGTAAAATGGGTTTCTTAATAAACTAAAAATAGTTTTTTATATATAGGTTAAAAATCTAAAATAAATAATGATAGGTGTTGATTAAATGTATGGAAAAAGATGAGTATTAATATATAATTTCTGAAAAGTAAACAATAATAATTCGGTATTATTGGTGGCTGGAGTTTAGAAAGACACCAAAGTATACCACGCTTGCAGTGGGCCCTTTTTCAGTTTTGTGTATAGAAGCAAGCGAGCATCTGAATAAACCAGAACACGTAGGACAATTGGATCATACAATCATCACTTTTTTTAAAATTTATATCTATTTCTGGGGCACAGAGACACCCACTACACACACAACACAACCACCCTTCTCAAAAGTCAAAATTTTTCTCCCATCATCATTCTGTTTAAGATCATCCTCACAAACTGAGTTCAGACATTTGAATAAGATCCATTTCCAATAACAGAAACACCCTTTTCCTTATACCAATCCAATGAAGGGGCAGGAAAAAAAAACAGAGACATATGTAACAAATCATGAATCAACCACTGTCATACAAAAATGTTGCACTAATCACAAGCAAGTAAGCTAACCTGTAAATTGGACCATATTGTTTGGCAAGGACTGAGAAGACATCAGGACCATACTTAGCCAGCAAGGGAAGGTGTCCTACAAGAGGCAAAGAAGGTGGACCTGGAATCTTCTTTACACCCCAATAAGGTCTATAGAGATATACCAACAATCCTGCTATTATAGCCAGCAAGGTAAACATTGTTGAAGCAGAAAGAGAAAGAACAGTATGAACTGGAAGCAACCACTGCAAATCCATCAGCACCATGTATATATATATGTTGGTGTTTTATATATTTAGTTTGGTTGGTTGGTTTGAGGGGGAGTGGGGGACTCTATATATTCTCCTGAGTTCACTCTTGGTGTCTCCAGGATTAAGGCTTATATTAAGGAATTGGAGGTACTATAAGAAGATGAGGTTTTGTCCTTATGTGAATGATGAGATGTGGGAATTAGATACCCTTCTACCCAATCACTTCCCTTCTTCATTCTTTTCATCATATAATCAAACCATGCCTTTTTTATTATAATTTTTGTCAAGACAAAACCATGGTTTTCGTAGGGAGGCAAAAATAATAGTTTTGGAAAAAGATAGCTACTATGAAGGGTGGTGCATGTGTTGAGAGTGTGGGGGTAAAAGTGCAAGTTCTCCTGAATCTGGACACACACTCCTCTATCCACTATGCATCCTATTCTTGTACCCGCCATGAAAATCAGCTAGGTGTGCTCAGACCTACTCTTTTCTCACGAAAGCGATTGCTGAATAAGATAATCATAGTTTTTCACGTTCTTCATCGACATTTATGTTCGTGGACTTTTAATATACGTCATTCACAGTTCTCACAATAGTTTATACATAATCACTTGCCATTATCTCATCATCATAATAAGATATTGAAAAATTATGTACTGTTCTAAACCACTACATTATAGCAGCATGTGTAAACCTGTTATTTGCATCTTTGGTTTCCCCTAATTTATAAAAAAAAGTGCTGATATTTTTTAAAGTTTTGTTACAATTTTAACAAAAAAATCACAATTATATTATTACAAAGTAAGTTTAACTCAACCCCATGAAACCAGTTCATGAGATAAAGTTTGCACCCACTTATATACAATGAAATATTCTCATCTCTAGTCGATGTGAGATCTTTATTTTTTTTTTAAATAAAAAAAAATCTTATTTACTTGTGTATTAGAGAGTAAAATACATAGTGTATATATAAGAAAAAGATTAAGACCTAACTGAAACAGATAGAAAAGTTGGATCAAACAAACAAAGTTCAATAATTTATTAAAACAGAAAAACTAAATATGTTAAACTGTGCGAAATAAACCCTAAATCTTAAACCCTTCAAATAACGTTCAATCAAGTCTTTCAAACACATCGAAATTGATTGTCACCTAGTTTGTGAAAAACTTAACTCTGATTTCCTCAAACAAACAAAACTCAATAACTTAAAACAGAAAAACTAAATATGTTAACATATATTTTCAAAATGTCCGGACCCGAAATTATTACAGAATATTTTTAAATAATTATATAATTTCAAATACTTTTAAAGTTTGACCACTATACACAAAAGAACCACCAAGAATTACACATTCTTAAAACAAAAATTGTTGTTGTTATATACTACATATATAGGCAAATGTGCAAACACGGTTAAATTTCGAACTTTCAGAAAATAAAGGTCAACAAAATTAAACTCTTTACAGTGTAAATTTAAGTGAATAAATATTTCTCTATATACTTTACTCTTAATATATGTAATATTTTATTGCAAGTATGACGAATATATATATATATATATATATATATATAATTTATTGATATTTATACCTTGATTTTTTTTAATAAATGATATTTTCACAACTTGAATACAGTTAAATCATATATATTATCATACCATACAATGTATAACATTAAATAAAGTAAAAGAGTTAGCAAAATCGGTGAATATTATGTACCATTATTGACTATAAAAAATATAATAACATTATTTAATTTCTAAACTATATAAAAAATAGTTGAATACAATTGTTAATGTGAAAATTTATACTGGCATTCAATTACGAATTCTAATACAGTTTAAAGTTATTAACTTCCTTAATAGTTACATTAATGTGACACTTAATTAGTCATAGGTGATTTTTAATTAGTTGGTAATTTAAAGACAATATTACATCAAAATTTAATTCACATAAAAAAGTTAATGGTATAATATATATTTCATGAAATCTTTTTAATTTAATAGCTGAACTGATATAGTTTATCGTTTTACGAGACACGTGTAGTCCGAATAGATTGCATGTGTTAGGTATAATGCTGCCATTTATAAAGGAAAGTATTATTATATCTTATTTATTAGACACGGTTTTTAGTATTTTATTATTATTAAAGAATAATTAGATTAAAAGAAACACTTTAAGTGATCCAAATCTCTTTTTAGTATCTATTAATTGCTTATAAAGATATTTCTTTACATTTAACCATTCCGTTCTTTTGCTGTAAAGACATAATCGATCATATTAATTATAGGATTAATTATGCTAATATACAATTGATTAAGTACCTTTTTTTACAATAATTCTTGTTCAAAATAATTAAATAATTTAAAATATTATATATTACATTTGTATTTTTATAGTTTTTCAATACTTTTTAAATATAATAAAAAATTAAAATGAAATAATATTATAATAAAAATATAATAAAAAATCTTATAAAAGTTTAATTTTTATTTTATTTTTCATTCACTCACTTCCATGATTCTTTCCAAACAAAGACCTAAATAAAATTATATTAAATTTCAATCTATATTCCTTTAGAAAGTGATTGTATTGATTTATTTATTTTTATTTAGACATACCTATTAAAATTGTTTTGAAGAAATCAAATTTATTTCAGCTTATGCTTAACTTCTTCTTTTTTAAAATTTATATTTTAGAATCCAACTTTATATAAAGTTGAATTTTGAAAGTATAACGTATTTGAGTTTATACTTTTAAATTAATTTTTATATAATTTTTAAAAAGAATATTCCTCACGGTATAAAAGTATAGATAAATATTTTTCTAATAAAATATTTTTTTACACGGACAAGAAATGGTTAGTAGTCATCTATGTTCCAATCCCTTAGTAATCTATTTAGTAAGAGCCATAAGATTAATTATGAGGAATATTTTGGTAAAAAAGTATCTATTATCTTATCCTTTTAACTCTGAAATTATAATTTGAAGTGGGTATTAGATTCAAGATTCTTGGTGGAATGCTAATGAAAACTTAAAATATAAGATTATGTTCGCAAAATGTTTTCCTAGTTCATTGCATTCTAATAACTCAATAGTGCTTTTGTTTGGTAGATATAAGGAGAATATAAGATAAAATTCTATTCTTTAGTTGCCCAAGAGGAAAAGAGAGGTGAAGAAATCAAGACCAAAAAGGAAGGTTCATTTAGCTTACAAGAGGAAAACATATACATAGAATAATGTTTTTAAAGAAATTGTAAAATTGAAATATAAGTAGTTTGAATGAAATAAAGTTTGAATATTTTATTAATTAAATTAAAAGTCGTTTAACTATTCAAGCTCTATTCATAAAAAATGTTTTTTTTTTCTATTTTCTCTCTAGGATTTTGAATTAACTATTCATTATTTTTAAGATCTAAATCTTTCTTAATAAAGCTAGTAAAAACGAAAAGACGTTATTATGATCATATTTCTATTTAGAATAAATTTTTCTTTATCTATTTTTTTTAGTTGTTTATATGTGAGAGGTTTAATGTTTTGATAGATGTTTTTGCATGTAAAATTTGAAGAAGTAAAACATATAAATATTAAACTAATTATATAACAGATTTATTTTGCAAAACATCGCATGTGTCCATAGTACACCCCTTTAGTGGATGTGGATTCTCTCTAGTAACATTTTTTTTTCTCCTCTTCAGTGAATATTTTAAATTTTTTTCATTTATATTTCCTAATATTTAAAAAATATACATTTTTTTCTACTTTATTTATGTTCTATTTATATTATTTTTTTTGTACTTTAGTTTCTTCTCTAAAACAAAAAGTGTGTTTAGCGATCAAACTTAGGCTAGTATTATAATAATGTTGGTGCTAATTTTTCTTCTCTTTCACGTCCATGTATATTATAGGATGACCAAAATTGCTTGCATTTTCTTTGAGCACATCTTTATAATCTGGACACCAGGTTTTCGTACGAACCCACCACGATGATGTGATTGCAATTTGGTGGACAAATACCAAATTAAAGAATAAAAAGTCTCACGCTCTACGAAAGTTAATAAGTAATTATGTTTTTTTTTCAGTATATTAAGTAGGGGGTGTGGTTAAAAAAAATTAAATTAGTTACGATTTTACTTTATCTTGATTAAAATAAACTTAGCGAAACCACTTCTGTTAACCATTTTTTGTTTATATTTTTGTTTTTTAGTATTGTTTCCAGATGGAATCTTCGGATGATGGGGAAAAATAAAGTTATTTTCTTAGACAAGTCTAATTAACACAATATCAAAGAGTATGAGTCAATTATTTTTTTTTATTAATACAACCGGTTTTTATAAATAATTGGTAAGGTGAGTACCAATATTGTGTCTCTTGTCCCTGTAAAGATATTCTGATGCTGAGATCTTGTTGTGTGTTCAATTTAGCAATTAATGTTGAGATTATTTAACCTCATACTTGTTCATTAAATATTCTATTTATACTTGTCTCTGATAGACTTAATGATAGATAGTGAACAATGTTAGACTTATTGTGGATTTGAGTATTTCCCCTAATTTATATGATTTAATCTTTAAATTATATTCTTAAATAATAATATTTATTGGACTCATTACGGGATCAACTCAAATTTTCCAAAGTTGTCAGACCGAGATGGTTGCAGACCAGTTGGACATGCGAACCGATTGGGTGTACGGAGAGTGCTGAGCTGAGAGGCTGAGAAGTTGGACGATATACAACCCATGGCCATGACATTTGGTAACAAAAATTTAAATACTTTTTGCTATTATTTTTTATTTTTCATTTACTCACTTCCCTTATTCAATCCAAACAAAGACTTGGGTTGTATTTGGATTAGGGAGGGGAGGGAGTGGATTTGTAAAAATTTGAGAGGATGTGTGAGGATTTATCTAGGATTAACTAACTTGGTACCCGATTCTATAGTAAGTTTTAAATTCATATAGTGTTTACATCCAAGCATACCACAATCTTTCAATAAAGACAAAACATAATGTCTTTATCACATAAATATTTTTTCTTCATACCTAGATAATTCTAATCCAATTTTTTATAAGATGTCCAAAATTTTTTAACCCGAAATGTTGATGATTTTTTTTCATGAAATAGTATCATTATGAGGCTCAATAATGATAATATCATCCATATAAATTAAGACAACAACAAATTTTAAACCATTGTCATTAGTAAACAAAGAACAATAAAATTTAAATAAAATTTAAATTGTTTATAATCATAACAAATCAAAGTATTACTAAATTTGGTAAACAGAAGTTTGTTTGAGACAGTATATATATTTTTTAAGTTTGCAAACAAGAGGAGTAGTAGAATTTTTTATAACAATGTATTTATAAACTCGAGCAAACTTCATATAAATATCTTCTTCAATATTATTGTTTAGAAAATCATTATTGACATCTAGTTAAACTAAATGTGAATGTATAGAAGCAAATAAGGATAAGAGAAGTCTAAAAGTAGTATATTGACAACAACACAAAAAGTTTCCTGAGAGTCAAAGTCATATTGTTGGATAAATCTCCTAACAACAAGTCTAGCTTTGTGTTTTGAACAAAATATCATTAGCATTAAACTTAAACTTAAAAATCCACTTACAGTTGATAGAATTTTCCTTGAGGAGAAAAGGAATGATATCTTAGGTTTATTAACATCTAGAGTAGGTAACTCGTTAAAAACAACTTACTGTCAAGATACAAATTTTATAGCCTGATAATAAGTTTGAGATTCAAAATGTTAAAAAAATTGTGAGATGTAATGCCTATGAAAACTAATATTGAGAGAAAGAGAAAAGAAAAATATAAGATTTTAAAAGAGTAAGAAGTATAAAAACACTCTTTTGCGTATAAATCAAACTAACTAAACATAAATCAAACTAACTAAACATAAACTAAACTAAATAATCATGATAAACCATGGTTAATCACAATAATGATGGAAATAAGATGTTGTTTCATGATGTCTTTATCCCTTAGAGTCTGAAATTGAAATTCAAATTTTGAAGTGGGTATTGGATTCAAGATTTTTGGTGGAAGGATAAAAAGTGAATATATAAGGTTTTGTTTGGAATGAGTGTTGTTTGTCACATGAATGAGTGATTCATCCATTTCATTCCTAACTCAATAGTGCTTTACATTATCTCTTTGGTAGCTAAAAGGAGAATATAAGATAAAGTTATCTTCTTTAGTTGTCCAAGACAAAAGGAGAGGTAAAGAAATCAAGATCAGTAAAGGAAGGTTCATTTAGCTTAGAAGAGGAAAACTTATATATATATATATAGTATAATGTTTTATTTTGTTAAATATAATATAATTCTAAAAATACTATCCATCTCATGATCATATGAATGGACAACATTATGTCTTCTTCTATCAAATAGGATCATCGTACCCATAACAATGGTAGTGTAATTTAATTAAAAACATAAATCAATTATACATGCCGATAAAAATGTCAGTTATATGTTGTTAGTATCACGTTACTTTTTACTAAATTTGTCTATTTCATATCTTATCACATATATTAAACATAAAGATTAATATTTAATTCAATATTAGAATCTACTTGTTCACAACAAATTGAAGTAGTTCCGTACACTTATTATGAAGTATACAATGTAGGAATTTTCATTAGCTTCCCATTTCCAATATCCTTGTTTAAATTATTTGAGATTTAATTAAATATAATGTTTTGATAGTTCCAATAATTTTATACACCTTAGAAGTCGAGATTAATAATGATTTAAATGCATATTTTTTTTCTTTAAGATTTTTTTAAAAATAAAATCATGATCAAACCTTCTTCAAGTTCAAAGACATATCATTGTTCTTTTAGTCCCGACTAAAAACTTGTTCTTTACTTATTAAATTACTAATTTAATGAAACATGCTAATGTAATTTAATTAAAATTAATTATACATTTTTCGTATCATATCACTTTTTTTTAAATTTACCTATTTAAGTAGTATTTTATCATTCTTAATATCCTCGTTTAAATTATTTGAGATTTAACAAAACCTAAATATCACTTTTACCTGATTTTACTACTCGATAGACATTACATATATCATATCGGTAAGTTAAGATCAAGATAATTAACATTTCCATTGATTAAATTAAATGAAATACAATAACATATCTTCCACTCTATATAAACCAATAAATCAAGTCAAGTTATATCACAAATCATATGCATTTAATTAATTTATATCAATCCAATCATCATAAATAGAAACGTTTGAAATACCTTAAAAATATACATAGGTTTCCTCCCTAAAAATTATTATCATGAAGTGATATAAGTTATTTCTTGTACAATTTCAAATTTTATTATAATAATAAATTAGTTTTTTCGACAAAAAATAAATAAAATAATATGAAATACTTTACGGGTGTTTCAATCCTATTACAAAAAGAAGGTCCAACAAAAGGGACCTTCAACCAAACCTACAAGACCTAGGAGAACTACATACTCTTATGTCCCAAAATCAACATCATAAGAAAAGTTTCTCCAAAATCCTACTCCACTAATAACTTCATGAAGAACCAACTGCTAATAAGTCTTATTTCAGATATACTTAGCTGTTCCACAACCTTATACAAAACCTATATATTTCATAGTACAAATAACACAAACTAAAAAAGATATGTATACAAAATACAATCATATTAAGACCATAAATATGTTTAAATTCCTCAACAAACCTCCTCAGAGGCACAACTTCCAGTTAGTCCATTAATATCCAAGCTCAATTCTGCGTATGAGATTGAATTGCGCAAATGCAAAAATGACTGCAACACCAACATCTTGCACTCTAGTCCAGACCACTAGATCACGCCTTTCTAGCCATGTATTATACCATACATTACTAACAAAAAAACATTTTCCGACCAACTAAAAATAAAAAGTAATATTATCGTATTGATAATTCTTATAATATCATTCTTACTATAATTAATATTATGATTATATTATTATACTAATACTATCACACTATTATTTTTATTACTAATTTTATGTTGGTATTATTGTTGTAGTATGTGTAGAATAACCCTATTGGTCAATTTGGAAGGGGTAGATGTTGGAGATCCCACATCGACTAGAGATTAGAGTCTTTCATTGTATATAAGTGGGTGCAAACCTCAACCTCATGAGCCGGTTTTATGGGGTTGAGTTAGGCTTAAAGTCCACTTTGTAATATGGTATTAGAGCCATTTCGAGCCTATCCTAGCGAGTATTTGTTGGGCTTATCAGGCCACCAGCTATTGGGCCGCTATCGGACCACCCATAATATATAGTCCCACGCACGAGTTGGTAGTCTCGGCGTGTTGGAGATCCCACATCGACTAGAATATATGCCTAATTCAAACAATGAAAGTTTGCTTAAGTGATGATATTTTGAACGTGAGATGTTATATTATGTTTCATGCTTTTATACATGTTCAATATTATGTTGATGGTATTATTTACAAAATGTATGATGAATGATAATGAATATTGTAGGAATACATAAAGGTGATATCATGTCTGGTGGAGATAATGAACATTACATTCACGTTAAACAAATATATTATGATTTCACTTCATTTATGATTTAATCATATAGATAAAAAAACACTAAAAAATCGAAGAAAACTTAAATCTAATTTGATAGTAAGTTAGTTGATATTTTGTATTATCCTACAAAACTAAGATTCACAAAAGTTTGATGAATTCACAAAATATAAGATATTAATCGCTAATAAAACTTGTTTATTATAACTAAAGAAATTAAATAACATTTTTGTATTTAATGATAACATAATATATTATTTTATATTTATATATTATCCTTTTCAATACCAATTGACATAATAGATAAATGACATAATAAAAAATAAATTAAATATTAAATATTAAAATAGTTCATGTAATTCGATATAAATATTTTTTAGTATATATATATATATATATATATATATATATATATATCAACCATTTTACAGTACAATAATTTAATTATCTATACGATACTTTAATTATTTAAAAGGTCCTTCAAACTTAAACTTATAAGCCTATTCAGAAGAAAAAAACATTATAACAAAGTAAATTTAGGACAAATATGCTATTCACTACCAATCTTCCCAACCAGCACTCAAAAATTGCATATCTGCATAACCCTTATTTCCTTCTATAATCCCTTCCTATAGTTACTTATAAACAACACCCATCAATAATATAGTCATCTTTACAAGTATACATTTCATCCAATCCACCTCCTAATATGCAGTAAAATCAACACTCCTTCCAAAGTTATTTCTTTACCTATCTTATAGAAAGTATTCTCTTACTATTCTTTTTCTATCATGACAACAAGGTCTCCTTTTCTAGCTTTATTTGAATCCCCCACCTCACCTAATTCGAACTCCTCCTTGTTAAGACACATTTTCTATCTTATTTATTCTTCCACTGCCCCTGCATCCTTTCATCAACAAAACCATCAACACTATTCAGATTTCGACCTCTGCTCCATCTCCACCAACCCTGTTAAGCATTTCTTTCATTTTTTATATTATGACACCTATATCAATATCTAAACTCTAAATCTTAAATCTTAAAATATAATACATGTATAAATAATCATAATTTGCAAGTTGTTGCGAAAGTTGTATATTTGCAAACTATAACAATTAAAATTATGATTTTTATTTATTACAATACTAAGAAGAAGAATATTATTAATATTATTTTATAACAATTATTTTTAATATTAATAATATATCGCTCTTATAACAATAACTATAATTATTATAATTACTATTGTTTTTATTATTGATATCTATTACAAAATAAACTTTAAACCTAACTCAACCTCATAAAAATCGGCTTATAAGATTGATGTTTACACCCACTTATATACAATAAAAAACTCTAATTTCTAGTCGATGTGGGATCTCCAACAATATCTATTATAATGAAATAAAAATCATATTTTTGATTTTAGATAATAAAATTGAAGCTGAACTTCTTCTTACTATTTTAATTTTTTTTTATAACAATAAAAAAATTAAAATAGTATTTTAAATCGCGATTTCACTTTATCTTACAAAAATAAAATTTTAAAAATGCAAACACTGTATTTCCAAACATAATTTTCTTATTTTTGTACTTTTCTTTTTTAATTTTATCCATTTTAATAACTTAAAAATTTACACCAGTTAGATAAAACAAGCCATAAAAATATCTCAAACTTAGTAAAACAAATAACTATCTCGTTCCGTGCTATGCTAATTATAATTACAAGACTGGATAATTTTGGACAAACTTCGTTAATATTTTTTAAAAAAAAACTTCTCCTAAAATTTAAACAAAATAAAATATAATAAAATATATTTATTTATAAATTAAGATTAATTTGTAAACGTTTTGCTCATTATTTGTTAAAATTTTCATTTTTGACCTATATATATAATATAAATTAAACTTATAAAAAAATTCATCCCATTGTTTTTCTTATTTCTATTATTTCTATCTATAATCGTGTTCAAAGGCCGTCAACTATAATAATAAAAGATGAAATTGGCGTATTTCCTTTAATCAATGTAGAATAGAGAAGGTGAGATGGCTGATGAGTAAAGCCATTGTTAATGATATTTTACTATGGAATCAGTTATTGTACAGGAAACCAATGGTCTTACTTCACCCTCCCTCCATCCACACTCAAAAACTTGTAATTCAATGTACAGTAAACAAAGTGACATGGTTGAACAACAAAATAATTGTTAATGATATTCTTCTGTAGAGCAGCCACTATAGAAATCCAATGATCTTTACTTCACCTCCATCCACACAGAATATTTGGCAATTCAACAAATTACCATCAGATTATTACTACTTTTCCCAATCAATCAGCCCTCAGACATCTGTTTTTTTATCTACCCTGCAAAAAAGTACAATGTAGTTATAAACAGGGGGCAGCAACATAGTAAAAATAGTATCATCATTAATGGTACAATGAATACTCAGCCATTCACAAAACACATGGCTGTTTTACAAAGGATACAGATAAAGAGCAATATCTGACGACCTCTTCTGCAGCAACCACCTTCCCTGCTGCATATAAAATCATTCACATGCTACATCAATTACAATCACAGAAATGATCAAACCACAATTATTAACGAAAACAATGAAGCCTTGTGAAATTATACTACCATGGTTCTAGGGGGATAGTTTATCTGAACTCCTAGATGATAAAAATTGACCGAGTCCACTAGGGTTTGGACGCAAGATGACCCAGATGATCCACAAGATTCTGCAAATCCTCACTCCACTCATCAGGATCAGCAACCAAATCCTCCACAGGAACATCAACTTGTGAAAAATCACCAATCACAACATCCTCCTCTGGGTCCCCAGCAACCAAGTCTTGGTTCAGTAAGTCCTCCCAGATTGCATCACTTACCACCCCCAAATTACTCCCACCATCAGTATTAGGAACTGAATTTAACATCGGGTCTTCGAATTCAGTGCTTGATTCTAATGGATCATCGTCACAAACAGCTGAGAGAAGAGACTCAATAGTAGTCGAATCCTCTTCAACTGGCAATGCCACATCAATCACAGGATCTTGCTGCAAATTCTCCACACTTGGGGAAGCAGTTAGTCTCCTCTTTCTTCTAGCACCTTGCAACTCTATCTTCTGAGCGTTCCTGTGAAGGAACTGTTGAATAAAAGTCTGATTGTTGAGTGCCTTAGCCAGAAAAGTGATCATCTGCTGATGTTTCTTCTCGCTGACTTGCAATCTGGTCTCAATGGACAACAATTGCTCCCTTGAATTGTGCTGTTGCTGCCTCAACCTCACAATTTCAGCCATCAAAACTGCCCTGTCTCTCATCAATCTCTCAATCTCGCCTTCCAATCCAAACTCCCCCAATTCAACACAAGCTCCACTTCCTCCCTCGTGCGACTGTGTCTGTGTCACGTGCCTCCTTCTCTTGATCGTCTTCAACAAGTGCCTCTGTCCCGCCAGAAACCCTTCGTTCGCAAATTCCCATTTGTCAGGATCAACTTTTCTAAAACCCTGCACCCACCAGTGTAAGTTGTTACCATCCACTTCCCAAATCATTCAATTATTAGAACCACAAAAAGAAATGCTTGACATACCCTCAAACACACTCGTTTAGAACACACTAAATTGTTGATAAAAAAAATGCTAACTTTAGGAGTATACGCCAAACGAGGTTAAGTAATCGAGTAGGAGATAAGAAGAAAAAAAATGCTTACATAGGTGTTGAGCTGTCGGACGAAGCTGGAGAAGTTGTTGTGCTTGAAGTAACGAGGCAAGATGGTGGTGGAGAACTTGTGAGAGTCCCAAACGACGAAACTGTTGCGCGCCCTGCTCCACGAAACGATGTCGTTGGTGGAAGGGTCTTCCACCACGTCAAAGGTTTTGGTGAGAAACGGAGGGGGCCCCACGTCGTGCAACCCTTCCCTAGGTTGTGGGGAGAGGTTGGAAGTTGAGGATGAAGATGAAGAAGAAGCAGCAGCAGCTGCAAATGCGGTGGTTTCTTCTTCTTTCACTATACCTCCCTTCATTTTCTTTCAATAGAAACTGTCTCTCTGCGGTGCGAGTGTAAGAGTGTTTTTGGTGGATTGCGATGTGTGAATAAACGAAGGATTACTTGGGGCTTAGGGAATAAGGAATTTAAGGGATGAGAGAAGGAAGGTTCGAGAGAGAGAGGTGACACGGGAAGAGATTTTTTAAGAGTGTGAGAAGCTTCTGCCATTTGTCAATTTCCTGTGCAAAGATATTTTGTAAAACTTCTGGAAACTTCTCGACTTATCGGCTGCTTCCACCCAAAATATATATTCAAAATGGAAGGGACGCGTGTTAACTCACTGTTGCAGACAAATGACGTTCTCACTGTCACAAACCACTGTTATGCTTTGCTTGAATTGGGAAAACAACAGTAGAAAAATAAAATAAAATTTGTTTAGATGGAGAGACAAAATTTAAACAATAAATAAAGATAATTATTTTTGTAATTCAAAAAAAAATAAATATTATTAAAATATTAACTACGTAATTGATTATACCTTTACATATAATGTAACCATAAATTATTTTATTAATATTTCACGAAAAAAATTTAATGTCTCAGTTTTTTTTTTGTATTTTTTAAGGATTATATATCTCTCACTTTTCAGATTTTCTCTTTCTCTTTTCTTCGCTTCTTATCCCGTCTCGAGCAATAAATACACGTTTTTTTTCTTTCTAAAGTAGTGTAATTCGGTTTAGGATTTTCGTAAACGATTAACTTATTTTTTTATTTTAGAATTGTGCAAGTCGAATACAAAGAGTACTGGCCAATTATGAAGAAATTCTTTAAAAGATTTAAAACAAATCAAATCGGATAAATACATACAAGTTTTGTATAATTTTTTTGCATAGAGAAAATATATTTAATAGATAATTATGCTGAAATTGTATAGGTAAAAAATGATTTTCATAAACATATTATATAACTAAATCCTATTTTTCATATACAACTTTACTTCAGTTAATTTTAAAAAAAAAACTTTTTTTTTAAATGATGGAATAATTTAAGAGATATTAATTGTTTTGTTTTGATTGAAAAAATTATGAAAATTAATAATGATAATAAAATTCTAAATATTATATACTACAAATATTACTTTAGATTTTAAAATTAGTAACTAATACTTTTTTTTAACTAATTAAATATTAATTTAAAACTTATTTATTAATAATAAAATTTACTTTAAATATTAATAATTTCTTTAATTTTTAAAATAATATTTTTTTAAAAATGTGAACATTAAACACATTAATCCAAACATACATTAATCCAAACATAATTATTGTTCTGAAATAATTCGTTAGAAGTGATGAATTCCACCATCAACCAATTAAACCATGATCCACACAAATATGTAGGTGAAGAATTTATTTTTTTTGGACAGATTTGTCATTGAAACAGATGTTAAGTGCACTTCATAATTAGATATTATTAGGGATGTAAATTTTGTCTTAGAGGGTTAACTTCCAACCCACATGCCTAGGTCAAAAGTCTCACATAAGCAAAAGCTCATAGTCAAAACATTCACAAAAATTTAATAATCTCATCAATTATTTTAAAGCGAAAAATCTGATTTAAAAATAAAATTGAAAATCAAACATTTACTTTAAAAATATTTTTATACATGTAAAATATTTACTATCCAAATTCAAATCCAAGGCAATATGGATATGGTTGATTTAGGCTTAAGTCAAATCGAGACTATGTCAAGCTAGTCAAGATGGACATAGTATAGGAAAAAATTGGACCAAATATTGGTCAGGTTGGGATTTACTGAGTCAAACTCAAGTTGAATTCGGCTTTCTCCAAGTTCTGTCGAGTTGAGTCGAGTCCAATTTCAAGTGAGTTAGCCTAAGTTGAGACGAGTTCGACTCAAGTTAGGCCAAGTCGTAGCCTAGGTCAGGTTGAGTCTAGCCCAAGCCAATATGGGCAAGGTCATGTGGGGCCTAGTTTAAGTTATGTTGACTTGGAACCATGTTATGTTGGTCAAGCTGGCTTAAGTCGATTGGGTTAAAGTTAGGTCGATTTGGGTCAGGTCCAAGTCAGATCATGTTCGATTAGGCCTAGGTTAGACTGAGTTGGGTTAGGTCCAAGTCAGACCCATATCATGTTAAATTAAGTCAAGCTCATGTTGGATGAGGATGACAAAATCAAAGTATTATTCGAACCCACTCAATTTTGACAGGAATCGCATTGATTGAGTATAAGTATAGTTGTGGGTAATATCTGGTTTTTTAAATTGGGTATGAGGACGGGGATGTGTATGTAAATATTTGCATTGTCCCCGTCCTTGTACCCATCTGAATACTCATCATCGTCATCACACCAGTCTTTGTTTTGTATTACTAAAACACCTTTAATTTGTTAGATAACCTAAAAAAATTATATTATCTTTTTTTTGTCCTTAGTTTCGTAACTTATTTCTAGAGCATATATTTGACCATTTTTACTTTTTTCTATAATTATTTAACTTTTATCCAAATATTTGATAATTATACATTGAAGAAAAAAAAATGTGTATCCTTTTGACATTGAATACTTGATAATAGCAAGTTTCCTTTGATGCATTTTTTATTTTTTATAAAAAAATTATTTAATTAGACGGATACAAATGCGAGTACGAGTACACTCACTCCTTGAAGGGGATATGACTAGACAAAAAATTTATACCTATTGAATGTTGAGATGGGGATGTGAATGAATTTTTACTTCGAGAATGAAGATGAGATAGTCAAACTCGCACTCATTCCGCTCTGTTGTTATCCTTAAAGTAGAGTCATGTACATGTTGACCCATGTCAAGTTGGGATGAGACATGTTCAACCTAAGTGAAACCCATGTTAACAATGTCGGATAAGTACATATCAAATTGTGTCAAGTTTAGCTCAGATTGAATTGAAAAAGTCTAATAAGATTGAGTTAAGTTAAATAAATTCTTATAGTAGTAGGTGAAACCCGTTTAATTTTTTATTCTTAATTTTTTATTCTTATTCACTTCATGTGTAGATTTATTAGTTGTGAAATTTACAATTCACTTATTTAATAAATAAATGAAAATTAAGAGTAAATTGAGATTATCCACAATTATTATATCGAATATATAAGTTTAGTTATAATTTAAGAGTTAAAATACATAACATTGAGATTTGTAGTTATGTACTTGTGATTTAAGACTTAGAGTTATTTGGATATCATTATTAATTGTGATTCAAAAATAAAAATAAAAAAGGTAAAAATTAAATACTGTAAAAATAACTAAATTGATGAATAATAAAGTACATTAGTTTTTATTTTTCCACAATGACTTCTTGAACTTACACGTATGCTATTTAACATATTTTAAATTTGAATGTTTAATTTGCGTTCATTTTTATTTTAAAAGATACAATGTATTCACTTCTACTACGGTTTCATATAAATTAGCGTTTGATAACTTTACTTTTCTTATAAACTTTAAGTAACATTGATAACTACTTAGCTTCTAATATGCAGCCACAAAACAAAATTAAGATAGGTTTAAAACTCCATCTAATCATTTAAAATATTGTAGTGTTTAAATTAATTGCTAATAATATTAAATTTTTCATAAAAAAAATTGTCTTTAGAGAACTAAACTGGTTTAAGATGCTCGATACATCAAAAAAACTTTTTATATTAAAACTATTTTAACATTTTAAAAAATGCAAAACATGTTGTAGTTCATGGAGATACCGATTTGACATAGTTCCGAATTTAGCCATCATTTCTCGATGTTTTTAATGCATATTTTTGAAATAAATTTGTATATATTTTTATTATTATTCATATCACTATTTTTTAATGTAAGAAGGAGATAATAACTAACTGAAATCAAGTGGAGGAAGAAGAACACCTTCCTATGAAATGAACAATATTATTGAATACTAAGAGAACTAACTTTGATATTTTAGTTTTCAGATTGCATTTTTTGTGATTTAAAAGCATTATTTTTTTATGACAAGAAATAAAATAAAATAAAAATACAACCCAATATGAATAAAGTAAGGATTCGTATTATCTATTTAATAATCTAGAGTGTCTTGTGAGATTGTTTCATATTGCAAAATTTAGAAAGAAGTTCACTCCTCCTCCAAAATATGAGTACCTAGGTTAAATATAGAATATTAAAAATATAAAAAAATATTTCTATATCATCACATACATATTTTATATTAAACAATTAAAATATAAAAAAAATGAAGATTTCTTAAAAAAATTATAATTTTTTTCAAAAAAAACTCTTATGTTAAACTTCACATCTCAAAATAACAACAATTATCTGCTATAAAAATAAAGTTAAATAAAATCAAAACATAATTAAACGCAGTAGAATTAGGAATATGAGTAAATATAAAAAATAAATTAATTCTATCTTAACATTAGACAATCAAGTATCACCTACTAAATTGATTACGAATTGATTAATATAATATTATATAGGTGAAACTCATAAAATGAAAAAATTTATTAGTGAACTTCAAATTTAGCAAATCATACATTCATTTCAAATCTCCGAATGCGAAAGAATCCAACGCAAGAAAAATTAATAAAAGATAATACATGTATAAAAAAATATTGTCAAAAAGTGGATAAAAGTCACATTATCTAAAATAAATACGAAATTAAAGTATTTATGCTAAACAACTCCTATTATTTCAAAAGGCGATAAAAGATAAAATCTAAAAAGGAAAGTATATGAAAAAAATATTGACTTCACATTTAATCTTTTACACTTTTAAACGAAGGTAAAATATGCATATATATGAAATCAAATAAAGCAAACTTTTCCGTGGATCCTATAAATAAAATAATGTGAGCAAGATAAAAAATTAATCATACATCTAAACTGTGAAAGAACCAAAACAGTGAATAATATATTCTGGATAAAAAAGAAAATATAAAGAAGAATCACAATGGATCAGAAGTGATAAACATTTCACACACAAAAAATACAATTAGACTCTTCTGAGTATCTAGGATTATGTTCACATTGAAAAACACATTATCAAAGTAAACATTATCATAAAATTTTAAAAGATTAATTCCCTTTACTTAAAACACATGTAACTAAAAATCAAAAGAACTTTTTTTACGATTTTAATGGGACCACAATAAAGATAAATAAAAAAATAATAAACAGTAAAACCAATAAAAAATAAATTAAAATAAGTTGAATATCCTCCTATTTATTTGGTTCTTCTTTTATTACCATCAGACTGTCTTTCAAATATATCGAGGGTTAAGCATGGGATGGGTGAAACAACTCGACATATTTACATCGACCGACTCGGGCCTCGGCCTGTTCACCTCGACAACAGCCCGGACTAGCTCGACTCGACATCGACCTGGGTCCACTCGATTTGACATCGACTCGGATCTGCTCAACTCGACATCAGTCCATGCCCGAACGACTCAACATCGATCCGGGTCCAAACAATTCGACGTCGGCCTGGGCTCAGGCGACTCGACATCAGCCCGAGCTCGGAAGACTCGGAATTGGTCAAAGCCCAGACGACTCGATATCGGCCCGGACCGCATCGACCTGGACAACTAGACTTCGGCCCAGGTCCTCACAACTCAACATATGCCCCGGCCCGAACGACTCGACATCTACCCGAGCCCGCTCGGCTCAACGTCGGCCTGAGCACCCTCGAATCGACATCGTCTCAGGCTCGTTCAGCTTGACAACGGCCTGAGCCTGCTCGACTTGACCTTAACTCGGGCCTGTTCAACTCAACAGCAGCCTGAGCTAGCTTGACATCGACCCAAGCCCGAGTCATCGACCTGGGCACAAGCGACTCGACATCAGGCCAAGCCCGAAAGACTCGAAATCAGCATGGTCCCGAACGACTCGAAAACGGCCCGAGCCCGGACGACTAGACATCGGCCCGGGCCTGGACAACTCTACACTTGCCAGGGCTCGCTCAGCCTGAGCCCCCTCGACTCCACATCGACTCGGGCTCATTCAGCTCAACAACGACCAGGGGACCAGGGCCCGCTTGACTTGACATCGACTAGGGTCCGTTCAACTCGACAACAGCCCGAGCCAGCTCGACTTGACATCGACCCGGGCCCGAACAACTCGATGTCGACCTGGGCTCAGGCGACTCAATATCAGCCCGAGCCCGAAAAACTCAAAATCGACATGGCCCTGAACAACTCAAAATCGGCCCCAACCCGGACCACTCGACATCGGTCTGGTTATGGACGACTCGATATCGGCCAGAGTCCAGACAACTCGACATCTGCCCAGGCCCGCTCGGCTGAACATCGGCCTGATCCTCTCGACTCGACATCGTCTCTGGCTCGTTCAGCTCGACAACGGCCCAGGCCTGCTTGACATTGACCCGAGCCCGAACGACTCGACATCGGCCTGGGCTCAAGCGACTCAACATGAGGCCAAGCCCAAAAGACTCAAAATCGGCATGGTCCCGAACAACATCGGCCTGAGTCCAGACAACTCGACATCTACTCGAGCCCGCTCAGCTCAACATCGGCCTGAGCCCCCTCGACTCGACATCGTCTCAGGCTCGTTCAGCTTGACAACGGCCCGGGCCTGCTCGACTTGACCTCAACTTGGGCCTGTTCAGCTCAACAGCAGCCTGGGCCTGCTCAACATGACCCAAGCCCGAACAACTCGACATCGACCTGGGTGACTCGACATCAGGCCAAGCCCGAAAGACTCGAAATCGGCATGGTCCTGAACGACTCAAAATCGAACCGGGCATGGACAACTCGACATCTGCTCGGGCCAGCTTGGCTCCACATCGACTCGGGACCGCTCATCCTGAGCCCCCTCGACTCAACATCGGCTTAGGCTCATTCAGCTCAACAGCCCGGGCCAGCTCGACTTGACATCGACTCGGGTATGTTCAGCTCGACAACAGCCTGTGCCCGAATGACTTGACATAGACCCGGACCCGAACAACTCGACGTCAGCCTGGGCTCAGGCGACTCGACATTAGCCCAGGCCCGAAAGACTCAAAATCAATCGGGGTCTAGACGACTCGACATCGGCCTGAACCACATCGACCTGGACAACTAGACATCGGCCCAGGTCCGGACAACTCAACATCTACCCGGGCCCACTCAACTTAACATCGTCCTGAGCCCCTTCAGCTCCACTACGGCCCGGGCCTGCTCGACTCGACATCTACCTGGGCTCAGGCAACTTGACATTAGCCCGAGCCTTGAAGGCTCAAAATCGACATGGCCCCGAACAACTCAAAATCGACCCCGCTCGGCTCCACATCGGCTTGGGACCGCTCGGCCTAGGCCCGATTGACTCGACATGGGCTCGGGCTTGTTCAGCTCAACAACAACCCAAACCCGCTCTACTTGACATCTACTCGGGCTCGTTCTACTCGACAACAACCCAAGCCCACTCGACTTAACATCGACCCAGGCCCACTCGACTCGGGCACGCTCGACTCGACATCAGCCCGTGCCCGAACGACTCGACATCGATATGGGCCCGAACAACTCGACGTCGGCCTGGGCTCAGGCGACTTGACATTAGCCCGAGCCCGAAAGACTCAAAATTGGTCGAGGCCCAGACGACTCGACATCGGGCTGGACCGCATCGACCTGGACAACTAGACATCGGGCTGGGGCCTGCTCGGCTCAACATCATCCCTGGCTTGGTTGTCTGGATATCGGCCCTGCTCGACTCGATATCAAACCCGAAAGACTCAACTCGACATGGGGTTGGACTCACTCGACTAGACATTGGCCTAGTCCAACTCGACTCGATATCGGCCCCAGCCGACTCGAGTCGACTCAATATTGGCCCCTCAGCTCGACTTGGCCCAGGGTTGACTCGGCTCGACTTTGGCCTGAAATGACTTGGCTCGACTTTGGCCCATACCGACTCGATTCAACTTGGGCCCGAACGACTCAGCTGGACGTGGACTTGAGCCGACTTTGCTCAACCTAGGGCCCGAATTGTCTTGGCTCAACCTAGATCGGGCCAAGGCAAAATCCAACCCAAAATGCAATTTGGATAATCCAAAAATGTATCAAATCTTATATCTAATCCATATCCAATTAAATGGATTGGATTTAAAATCCATACGGATTTGAGATAAATCCATTTAAATGGATTAAAACTAATATGAATTTGGATAATTATGGATTGAATTTTGTAATTTGGATTTTTTGCCCACCCTTAATAGGTACTGTAGATAACACAGGACAGTGCCAACAATGGAAACATATTTAGCCACAGTTAAAACACACTATAGGAAATCAGTGAGGATTAATTTATGACAATTCCGTAACTAAATATAGAACAGTATGGTCTCAAGGGAGGGCAATTATTTGTAAATTGGAAGCAAGTTATGGCAGGGCTTTTTTTAATTTTTCTGGGGCAATAAACACAAATCATAGATGACACTACGGCATCGTTTTTATGTGGCTTCCCCAAATTCAATAGATAGTTATGAAACTAGTGTCCAAGAAGATTCTCAAACCTACGATTTATGCTGTACTAGCAATTAAGTTTCAGTCCTAGTCACATGTTACATACCATAGAATCTGAAAGTAAAATAGGACAAGCACGTTTTCTATAAAGACAAGCATGATGCATACAGTAACTGATGGATAAAATCTTTAGTAAAACAATAAAAGTAATATAAAAGGTATTGCGACAAAAAGACTAGTTACCTTGATCTCAGCATCTGAATATGGCGTTTTTCTAAACCTGAGGTTCATCAAAAGAATAATTCAGTGTCTTTATGTATTTACAAAGTTGCACATTTACATTCAAAGCAAAAATATGGAAACACAATTGCAACTTGTTGGGGAATTAGAAATTAATAACAGAGACGGCTTTGTTAAATAAGAAGAGTACGCTCAAATAGCAGTATCAGTATAGAAATACCATTCCCTCTCCCAGAGCATGACGCTCCTCCAAAGATTCACTCTGTTGCAGAATGATTCCGAACTCTTACTCTAGAATACCTGATCCACCACCCGAAAAATCTCTCACATAGCTACCTATGCAACTATTCAGCTAACAACCTCTCCTTCACATGGAACACACCCTTCCTCCTTTAATAAACTCTCCATTCTGTGGGTTTCTTGTCAGGTCTAGAAAATGATCCACCAGGCCCTGCTCCTCCTGATCTACCAGTATGCCCAATGGTATCACAAGTTGCTTGCATATTGCAAAACATTGTTGTGAAAATCAATATCTTAGGATAGGGACGGGTTGAAAGATAGTATATCGCAGGGTTTATGATCCTAACAACAATGCAAAAACAAACTTAAACAACATGTACATATGCATTAAAAATAGCATAAATAAAGAAATAACCTCCAAATCCAATCACAGAATGTGAATTAAACTTAAAACTAAAAGTTCAAAAACTTAAAGACCCAATTTAATTCATAATTAGCCACAAGTTATAAACACAATTTTATCATAAAAGACAGATTTCAAACCATGTTCTCTTGAAATAGAGCAGAACAAGGAGAAAAGAGAAAAAAAAGGACAAAAGAAAGGCACAGCAACGACAACTCAAGCAACAGGGATGTGCACAAGTTGCTCAGAAGGGAAAACCGAACATCAGGGTGCACAACAAAGAGAAACTGAAGTCACAAGCACCTAGAAACAAACGCCAAAAGATTTGAACTGTAAATCACTGAGCAATTAGGGTACTATTGAGTCAAAGAAGGGCCCAAGGGAACTAGGGCACTGGTCATACGACTAGGAAGGAGCTTTGAAATATACAAAATGGAG
>Ga0123342_1000092_pt1 | contig 101864 bp, 40 predicted proteins | sample Turbeawhitnodule_FD_89960 | JGI IMG/M metagenome (GOLD analysis project Ga0123342, IMG submission 89960) | Root nodule microbial communities of legume samples collected from Mexico - Turtle bean Mexico white nodule | ecosystem: Host-associated > Plants > Roots > Nodule | place: Mexico: Nepantla...
ATATATATATATATATATATATATATATATATATATATATATATATATATATATATATATATTATATTTATTTAATTTTATAATCTACCATGTTCTAAGTTATATTTTTTAATAAATTTAATACTTATATAAGTGTAATCGTAGATGTTCAGGTCAGGAAATCTTTATCCTTGTTATTGGTTCTTTGTCAAAATATTGATAGGGTATTTGTAAAAGATCATTTAATAGGTTAAGTTACTGTTTGATCTTATATTATTATATTTTGACATAGTTTTCATCAATCTAAACTTATAAGGATGAGTTAAATTATTTTGTTTATGGATTTATATTGATACGTTTTCATAGTTAATCTTCTAATTCATATATAATTTTTCTTAAAACAACACAGATTTAACGTGTTTCGGTCGCCAACTGCAACATCCACACGGATAACTATTAGATTTTCATTCTGTCCGGTCGCACGTCAATTACAAATACAATAATATCTTTAAATAATAAAAGGAACACAATGATTAAACATGGTGTCTAGTCAGCCCAATCCAATTGGTCTTAGTTTCATACCTAACATTTTTAATATTTATTATCTTTACAATTTAGTGTTATATATATATATATATATATATATAAACTATCTGTTATCAACAAAACATTGATTGAAACTAAAACTGAATTAAGTAATTGAAAAGACTTAATAATGTACTAACCATTTAAATTAATAATATTTTGTGTGGTTCCTTACTAATATAGCTATTGTTACATGAAAATTTATTAGTTGTATTCTAATTATTATAGCCCTGCTAAATAATTTCCCAAACTTTGGCTACTGAGTTACAGTGTGCATAGAATTGATCCAGTAAGGGGTGAGTAGTACAGTGTGTTCCAGTACAAGAAGACAGTACAATGAAAACAGGAATGAATTAAGCAAAATGGTAGTACCAATCAATGAAACAAGGTGTACTACATTAATCACATTTTTCAGATATGAATCAATAAATATTATATTATAACATGTATCAGATCCTTCAATCCCTGCTCATATAATGGTTTCATCTGATTCAGCCAAGTCATGAATCTGCTGAATCCCCTACTTGGCTGGAGCAAGTTGTGATGGGAATCAATGGCAGTGGTCACACCAACAAAGTAATTTCATGTTAGCCACTTTCTTCTTCTTTCTCTTAATCTTCTCCCTGTTATTTATCCATTACTGCCATTGATTCTCATCACAACATGTTCTAGTCTATCTTAGGGAGCTCATAGTTATTTCAACCCATCATAGTGCAAATTTGGCACCAAAGAGTTACTTTTGCTATTTATTCATTTGGTTAACTAACAAGTACTTGGTACAGTTATCATTTGTTGTTGTTATGTTTTGTTAGGAAGGTCAGAGAACTTGTATTTTGAGTTTTTACAGAACCAGACAAAGGTGTTTGATGAATGTCCTCTGATATGAAAGCCATGTAAGAGAATTTTGTTTTACTTCCTAATTTTAAAGCATAGATGTCAAAATCTTCACACTGCTGCTTCCCCTGTTTTCATTTGCTATGAACCCTTTGGTTGATCATCCTACAAATGGCTAGAAATTTGAAAATTTATGAACTTAAATTATTAAGAAGAATTTGTAACAACTAGGTAATTGCAGTACTAGTAGAATAGGATGAAGAAGAAGAAGAAGGAAAAAATTGTACTATTTGTTATGAGTTTATTTTGCAAATTAGAGGGTTAATATTTGTTAATTTAGTAGGTTAAAATGGACAGATTAAATGAGTGTTTAGCTAATTCTATTATAAAAAAAAAACTTAATTTATAATTTTATTAAAAATCGAAATATACAATAATTGAACGGATAACATTCTTTTTATTGTCTTTTAAGCAAGAAGAATATAATGTAGAAGCTAACTAAAAGAATTGATGATAATTATGGATTTTGTTTATCTAAATTGAAGAATTTTCTAATGGGATAAATAAAGAAAATGTTTACAAATATTAGGAACTAGAGATTGAATCAAGTGATTGAAATGTTTACAAATATTGTTTACAATAGGTGAATCAACTAATAATTAATCAAGTGATTGAACTAATCTTAATTAACTACAACTAATCATCCAAACATTATATCTCTACACCCTTTTGCAAGCCAAAGGATGTAATAAACAAGGTGTAATCACCTCACTTGATATTGTAAGTGTGTTTTTGGATGAAAATTGATTTTAAATTAAATTAATTTTGAAATAAGTTAAAAGCAAAATTTAATATAATTTTAAAAGTAAGATACTATATGTGAATATCTTCCTAAAACAATGTTAATTGTTAATTTTACGAAATTTTGTAAAATGTCAAAACATGCACCAAAAATGGCATAATCACAGAGTAATATAGAAAAAATAAGACATGATGCCAAACAAAAATGTTTGCACAAGAGATTAAAATGTGTAGAAAAGTAAAGGAACTGAACATAAAATTTGAGACCCACATAATGAATAATTGGGCTTTTGAAAACAAAATCGGCCCATAATTCTTTTCACTCACCCACTTTTACACAAATCAATCGTGAACGAGTATTTTAACAAAGTAGTCAATGACATGATTTTGTCTGGATTCTCATTTTCATTGTGTATGCGAGACACAACAAATTTTGAAAAAAAAGAGTAGGGAATGGAATAATGAAAACTAACAAAACTGCACAAGATCAAGAATCATCTTCATTTTTTTAAGTTTTTTTTTTGAATTTGTGATTGGTACGAGTGAGAATTTAGAAGAGGATTTTCCCTTAAAATGAGTAAAAAATTTGTACCTTTTTTAAGGTTTTAATTAGAGAAAGAGAAACAAATTTATAGAAGTGCAATATTATGGGAGCCCTCGTACCATTTTTGAACACCATGATAGTAGAACTGAAGGAAAAAGAGTGAGAATCACAATTTTTATCACAATTAATAATTAAACTGTTTAACTTTAATTAACTTCAACAAATGTTAATGCAACTATGTTTTGATATATATTTATTTTAGATTTATAGTAAATTATGAATTATAGGATAAAAGATTTTATTTATAAATCTTCTTTGATATATGATATTATAATGTATCATAGTGCTTTGTAATATCTTCTTATTGTACCCGTTCTTTCGTGTTTGGTTGGAAGTCAATCTGTAAAAAATTTATCTGACGATCAAGTAAGTAATTTGTATAAAAGTATATGATGTATTTGATAAAAGCGTTTCTTTCTCTTATATATCAATACTTATTTATAGAGTTAATAATAAATTATTTTGTTTATGAGCTTTCGTATTTTTAATAAAAAAAGTATTATATATTTTTCATATGATTAGAGGATTTATGGGATATTACATGAATCACGTCTCTCTTTATTTTTTATCTAATATAACTAATTCATTCAGTTAATCAGTTACGAATACGAATGTCGAGTGACGTGATTCGTTCGCCCATCGATACATAATATAAGTTGGTTAATCTGAATTAGTTTGTGAATTGAATTAATGTTGGACCAAACTGATAGTGTACATAATCTTCCTATTTTGAATTGAAGGAATGAAAAAACTTATGAGTCAAACCACTTTTTAAATTAACAATTATATTTAAATAAATTATACTCTTCCGGAAAGGATAAGTCAAAAACCTTTAACATAGAAAATTGGTGAAAATGTACTATAAACATGGGAAAGTGGAGAAGGAAGAAGATTAAGAGTAATGGTGGAAAATAACTAACGTTTTCAAGATTAAAGAAAGGTCAAACAAACTAATGTACTCTTTTTTCCAAATCAGATCATATTGATTTTCCCCTAAAAATGCACAGAATCTGTAGGAACATACGCAGATCGTATGATACATAATCTCTGATCTAACTTTCTTCGTGGCCCTCACCTCTTTTGAAGGTATTTTGGAAATATGTATTTGGCTGCCTGCAAGCAAAATGTAACAGGTTTTTGGATGTGATCAAATCAAGTTATCAATCATACAATTTGACGTCATTGCAGAAATATACATCAAGACAAAAAAAACACACACAATCAGACAGTTCTTTGTCTCTCGCAAGCTAAAATGTTTCCAAACGTGCATGCTTCAAACCTCAGTTTTCAATTCAACTTTTATGCTTCTTTTAATTCAAGCATATATACAACAACAGCAACAACTCATGAGTGCTGAATGTGTCCACAACTCAAAAATTAACCCAAATTTCATGTCACAGATTAATCCAAATTTCATGTCACAGATGATTTGTATCATTCTACACATGTAGTAGTCCTACTATACTGTACATATGTACTAGTACTATTAGAAAGAAAAACAACTTTTTAGTGAAATAAAACTACAGTTTAAACTGATGCAATTATCAAAGTAAGATTTTTCTTCTCATTACACTCTCAGCAGTTACAATCTAAAAGAACTCAGTCTTAAATTGTCAACCTATGAAGAAGGTGATGAAGAGTAAAGAAGTGGTGTATTTGAATGGCCTAACCTATTGTGGAATTGGATGGTAATTGTTTCCGAAAAGAGTCTATGGGAAATTTGAGATGAGACAGTTCACTGGGAAGTAGTTGGTGGGGACAAAGAATGGTAGAAAGTGGAAAGGCTTTAGAAAATAAATGAAGTAAAGGGGTCCCAGAGGTGGGTGTGCAACAGAGCCTCTCTCTTTCTTGATACTTACCTTGCATACACATCAGACAAAACTGACGGCTATGATGAGGTCCAGTGTGGGACCCTAGTCCTGGTTCCATAATGTGAGGGCCCCAACCTCACTCATTGTCAAGGGTGAAGACAAGAATGTGACATGCACATGCTGAAGAGGAAAGGAAAGAAAGGTAGAAAAAGACATTCTCACACAACACAACACAAAACTCTTCACCATTCCCTGCTCCAACAAACACTACTGCATGCCCTGACATCCACTCTTTTAATCTCCAGCCTACACTGAAAACAACTCAACAGTGCAAACTCATCATATTATGCTCTTCCTCATTATTCTCTTCTCAACATCCTCCACTCAAAAGCAGTGTTAATCCAAAGGATTCACCCCATTGGGCTTTCACTAGGTTACAACTACCTCAAATTTGGACTAGTCATAGGAGGGAAACTTCATTCATCAATTCTAGTACCACTCTTTCAAATTTTAAATTTTATACAATGTATATATATATGTGTGCTACTCATACACTACACTAACACCTGCAAAATTTAACAAACCTATGTTTTTACCCTTCCTGCTTTATAATATATAAAAGTTAAAACCTGTGTATATATATACACCCCAGTTATTGTATCTCATCAAATTTCCAAGAAAGAATCATTCTTTAGAAGAAAAAAACATGTGTGTTTTGGTTTATGCATTCAATAATGCATTCCCTTTTTTATTTATAGAAGCTTCCCAGACACTTTCCTTCTTGTGTTTTTTTATATTGAAAACGGTATCTGACTTACATTGATTGCAGCTCAATATGGATGAGTTTCCTGAGTTGGGGTTGGGTATCATGATAAAAAAAATGGTGTTTTATGAAGCTGAAATCAGTGATTTCTTGCTGCAATATCAGTTTGGATAAGGTGATGGTGTTGGTTTTGATTTGTGGCAAACAACAGGAAGCATAAGTGTCAGTCTCTCTCCATGGAATTGCCATAATTGCAATAAATGATGGTCTTCTAATTTGTATGGCCATTATTTTTTCTTGGAGACAGTGAACTGTTATTTTTATTTCTGTACTGGACCAGTTGTTTATCTTTTGTACCTTAGGGTAACATAATTATGATGTTGTTGTAGGGAGTTTAACATTTCTTGTTTAAATCCTCACCAAAAAGAACAAAAAAACATGTTTTGCTTGAATCCTCACCCACCCCAATCATGCATGTGATAACCTCATCCTCATGTGGTTGTAACAAAACATATTGACTATAATGAATTGAAAATTGCAACCAAATTGCACTTTCTTTGACCACTTAAATTAAATATGATACGGCTATCGTTAAAGGTGGATTCTCTGAAGACTAATGGAGGCTCTGACTTCTGCTATAATTCAACTTATTGGTATACCAAAACTTTTATGCAGATCACATTTGGGTAATTATTAATGATTAATCAATGAATCTCATGCTCAATGAATAGAAAGGAAAGCTTATGAGTTTGCTATGTCATGTCAGTGTGCTGTGAAAAATCCCTACAGAAAATATGAGGAGCCATCGTCACCCAAAGAGATGTTGATGCATGAAGCAAATCCATTATTTCGTGTTGTTTTCTACAATCTGAATAAAATGAAATCCATTTTTTTTTTTAAGGATTGTAGATCCACATCAACTAATGATTATTTGAAAGGCAAAAAATATGAAAAAGTAATATTTCTTCTATTTTCTTTTCCTTTCTTTTTTTCTTTTTTGTTTTATCTCAATTTTTTGTTTATAATATGGTATCAGATCCATTTCAAGTCTATCCTAACGAGTGTTTGGTGGACGTATCAGGTCACTTGCTATCGAACCGTTATCGAATCACCCATAATATATTGTCCCTCGCACGAGCTGTAGCGTGAGAGTGTGTGTTTGAAATGTCACATCGACTAGATATTAGAGCATTTTATAGTATATAAATGGATGCAAAAACTCACTTTATATGCCGGTTTTATAAGGTTTAGTTAGATTTAAAGTTCAATTCTTAATACTAAAGCTTTAACACTGCCTCCACGTTAAGTTGTGGGCTGGATAAATTGTGATTTCAACACATTTTTGCCTGAATTAATGCATCCTAATTTCATGGAACTAGAAATGAAATAAAAGATAAACAAATTTTCATTTTGTCTTGCTTCAGGAATAAAAAAAAAGGACTAATAGTTAGTGTCCCATGATGCACTTGAAGATTAAACCCGCCTACTGGTCTAGGATATTAGGGGTAAAAGAATAATAATAGTTGCTGAGAGAGTCCAATGAATTTAATGCAGAGGACAAAAAAACAGAAATAAGATAGTTGTAAAATAGAATGATATTATTTGAGGCATGCTGTTGCACCATGGAGATTCAAAAAGTGAAAGAGCAAAATTAAGGAGAGACAAACACTCCTAGCAGAACTACTTAGGCATGCCTAGTCTTTGAATTGATACCAAAGGCACATTCCACTTACCTATACCTTACCTAGACAAAAAGCTTCAACTTCAGAACACTTTTGTCATGTCTGAACCTGCAGCATCCACTTTCAAACCTGTGCAAGTTTGAGTTGGAGTGAGAGTGACTTGAATCAACATTTACAATAAGATTCCACCCTGCTGAATAATTTTTCTAACTCATTCATGGCCTCAACAGCTGAACCACTTCCTTATAGTTCAAGAAGAAGAGACGAGTCAGAGTTTAATTTGAGAGAATGGACTGTGAAAGATCGAATCAGCCGTGAGAACACCAGCTCCAGAAGGTACTCAGGATCTTACATGAGAAGCTTTAGAGAAGAAACAAGGTCCTTTAGATCAAACATAGCCATTTCTAGCACTGCTTCTTCACCCGGATACCCCTTAAAAGGTACATTTCTTTTCAATCCAATTCAAGGTAGTTCATGCTTTGATGTTTTTATCTCATTTTCACCTCAAATTCTCCCATTTGTTGCAGATGAAATAGACCCTTCAACATATTCTTTCACTACTGCTCTTAAAGGTACAACTACCAGTGACTAACAATGATAATTAGCATAGCAGGTTCATATTTTTTCTGTGCTTAAGTTTTTTGAATCAATTGAATGGGGATGGTTCATTGCAGCATTGCAAGCAAGGGCAGCCTATAATAGTTGGGAATGCTCATCCCCAGACGGGTTTGCTTTGAATTCCAAGTGGAATGAAGCAGAAAGGTATATATGCAACCCTCTCTCAGGGGAGGTACCATTGGAGTGTTTGTCAGCAAAAACTCTCAGTGGAAGATCTTTCAGAAACTCAGCAAACAGAATTGCCATGTCTGCTCCTCTAGTTTATTCCTCCAAACACATTCCAACAAAGACAGCAACTTACACTCAAGAAGAAGTGGCTCTTCAATTTCCCAATCAAGGTTCACACACTTAATTAGCCATCTTCTTCTTGTTTTTTCTTTTTGCTTGAAGGACAGTTAAAGTTACTTCTCAACTCTGCCTCTGTATGCAGAAAAGAAGAAAGAGGGTATGACAAGAGATGTGGGTACTCAAAGCACACCTCCTTGTCTTAGTTCCAGCAGTCCCAGCCCTGCTTCAACTCCATCCATCATGGAGAGATCAAAACCTCAACCTGATGACTCACCTAATTCAATTGCAAAAACAAAATCTGAGGAAGAGGTATGCCTCACATCATTCACTGCATAATCCTTAAATGAGTTTATCATTCAGAATCGTATTCATGTCCTAATTAAGACAAACTTTAGATTCAATTCATACTTCCCTTTTTCTAATTAAGTGAATAGAAAACACTAGACACAAGAAATTGCCAGTTTCAAAATATTGTAATTGTTTGTGCCTCTTTTATTGTACTTAATTTGTTGCTTTTCCTTGTTTGACAGAATGGAAGTATAAAAACTAGAGTAAACAAACAGTGTATGCATTTGTAATGTAAAGAGTTTTTATACTTTTATCTAATATGTATATATTGTTGACTTTTATTATAAATATTTTAAAATTCATAAGAATCAAAACTTTTTATTAGTTAATAGTATTAATCTTTTGCATTAATATTACATATAAATTAAAGTCTTGGACAATATGCAGAAGTGTACAAAAAAAATCAGATACATGAGTCAGGTTCATTTCAATTTTTCAAAATTATTCAAAATGAATGGATAGAAAGAAAACGATATCCTGCTGTTTCCAAGATTAAAGAATCAAATCTGTTTTCTAGATTATAATTTTCTAATGTGGGGGCACTGATAGATATATTGTCTCTCAGTACTTCATGTTTTAGGTGTATCTCTTGTTTTTGGCCCCTACTTCCCCCTAGTAAGCTGTTTTCCACTGCACATGCAGTTGCACTTGTCTGTGTGGTTTTGGGATTCCATTTTCCAGTAATGAAAGTATTATCACAGTTACAACTTACAAGTGTCAAATTTTGCATATTATAACTCTTTAATCCAACCTAGTTCTCCTTCTTGAATATGATTAAAACATGACAGTGTGGTTCTTTTTGAACCTATGTAGCTCTTCCCTTGTCTCACATGTGAAACCATGCAAGATTCTGGAATTCAAGTACATTAGTTTATCTTTATGAGTACTTCAACAAATTGTCTACTCACTGTCATGTTATGTACCATTCCTTCACTAGGATTACACACAGAATAGCCTGTAGACTAATTTATACGGCAACAATAACATCATAGAATAGTCACATAATATAGCCAACAAAGTTGTTAGAGATTGAATTATTATTCCCAAGTAAGCTGATTAGCAACAATGAGAAGTTATCACAAATAATGATCTTGTGTTCTTTTCTGATTTAGATGAGACATCTCTTGCTTCAGTTTAAATTTATATGGATTTTATAATCGACAATTTGGCCTACCTCTTTCTTTGTCAGAAGAAATTGTCGGTTCATATCATTCGAACAGAATTGGCATATTAGGTAGAGACAAGTGACAGGTGAATTAAAAGAATATTATTCCAATTATCTTCAGAAAGATATACATTAAGATAGATAAGATTAGTTTTTGTTTTGTAATAAACATAATTAGATGTTAAGAAAATTCTATATTCCAGAATAAAACACTTTTCAAAAGTTTAATAATGCTATAAAAGATTACAGTGATCTTTGAGCAAAAGTATGCATAAACTGAATGAATCTATATTGTACTAATTGTGTAAGATTGAGTTACAAATGTATGGATCATACATGTTTAGAGAGCATGTAACAAAGTTGAATGACAACAAATTCATAACCCAGTACTTTCCACAAAAGATGACACATAGAAGTTAGGTTGGTTTGTATTAAGAAGTGGACTTTTAAGTATAAATTAATCTCATAAAACCAGCTTATAATGTGAGGTTTGCACATTATATACTATGAAATGTGCTAATTGAGATTAGAGTTTCCTAAAATGGCAAAAGTGAGGGTAATTAATGGTATTGAGAAGCACATCATAGGAAGCATGAGACTGACATGTGAGAGTGGAAATGGTTGTGCAGGTGGAAGTGAAAGATGAAGAAATATGGGAGACAAAAGAAACAGAAAGAGAAAAGAAGGAATGGAGGAAGAGAGAGGAAGAACTTTGCAAACAAAGTGGTTGCTTTGGGTGGATGAGAAAGAAAGAAAAGGCAGAGAGAGAAAGAGAAAGACAGAGAAGGAATAACAGGTTTTTCACTCACTTCAAAGGTAGCAAAAGATAAAGAGCATCAAAATCTGATAAAGGGTGTAAGTGCAGTGCAAGAATTCATGATGGTTAAGATTCTCTCTCACTCACTTCAGCAATTTTTGCAGTGCTTTGCTGAAAATAGAAAAGTTAAGAGCATTAATGCAAATTGCAATTGAAAAGCTTATGGACTATGGTGTGTGGCTCTCTTTCTTTCTCTATTTGGTGGTCCATTTTTTTGTGTTTCTTGCTAAATATTAAGTAATATGGCATGTTGTGTTCTTGTGGTGCTGAGATTTATCTGACATCTTAGGCTTCACGTGCATGCTTTCTGTTTCTGCATTTTGAATTCTTACAATTCTAATTCATAAACAACTGTCCAAGATTAAAGCTTTCAAAATATCTTAAATACATTATTTTCTTCAAAATCATCATCGATTCACTTGGTAATATTGCACCCATATTTTTTAATTTAATGGATATGCGTAATTAATTACTAAAATTGTGCTAACATTGCCCTTAAAAAGCCTCATTTATAAAATTAGTATTTGTCTCCTAAATATATATACTGAATGAGTATCATCATCTTAACTTAAAATTATTAAATTTTTCAATATCTTTAAAAGAAAATATTTGTCTACAAGAAAATAAATAGATAAACAAAATATAAGTAGATGAATATTGTGGTGCTGTAAAGAGAAAATAATTTTAAAAAAAATCTTTGTTTTTCATTCTAGAGATGATAATGACAAAACCAAAGAAGGAAAGAAAATATAAAAAGTTAATAAATTAAAAAATTTCTTTCTGATTTCTATATTGGTTTCAAGATTTGAATACTTATTATAGAGATTATCATAGAGAATCTGAAATAGTAATAAGAAGAAAAATCATGTGCTAGGCCCAATTTTTAAAACGGAAAGAGTGTCGAATTTTGGGCTGTTAGGCCCAAGGGCCTCTAACCAGGAGGCTCATTTTGAAAAATAGTTATATATATATATATATATATATATATATATATATATATTATTGACAGTTTATTGTTTTAGTATTTGCATGAATAACATGGGTAATGATTGTTTCAAAACATAATTATTTTTATTATTTTAACAGTGTTACATGTAATAATTTCTGAATGACCAATAGTGTACAAAATTTGTCCTGCACACTTTTTTAAAGTCTTATGAAAAATTAATTTCAATATTCTTTTTGAGAAAATTCAGAAAATGTTTTCATCGTAGTTCAATGTTTGTACAAATATTTTTTAAAACTAAAATAATTAAAAAATTTAGAAGATAATAACTTAAGGATAGTTGTAAATATTTTCATATAAAACTAATATGGTAAATTAGTTTTTCTATTCGTTAAAATAGGTTTAAACCGTATTTTTCGTACCTTCTGTTTTAATTTTTTTTAAGAAATCAGGTAACAAATTAATTATAAAAAACTGTTAAATTAAGTTAAAATTAAAAATACAATTTAATACCAATATTTGATTTGAATATAACTTCATTTAACCTACAAGTAAATATTTAAAATATAAATTAAATAAAATACAAAAAATAACATTTTTTTAAATACAGTAATCACGTATTTATTTAAGTTGTATCAAATGAAAATATCATGTTTTTAAATTTTACTTTAAAATAGAAGAATACTAAGCACATGTTTTTGTATATATTATAACCATTTGATTGCCTCAATTTACGTTTTCAAAAGTACTTCACTTTTATTATTATAAAAAGGGATATGAAATTCATTCAGTCACAAATAACAATATTTATTCAAACATTCCTTAAACATCCAAGAAAATAATGAAAAATATTTATTTTCATTAAATCGTGTTTATTAGAATATTTATAAGAAATAATATTTATTAAATTTATAATTTTGTAATAATTTTAGTATAATATAATTATTTAGAAACAAAGTGTTTGAATAAATAACAACAATAATTCCCAATATTCCAATTATCACTCCCCATCATCAGGTAATGTTTTGTAGTCTTTTTAGGTAATTCTATTCAAAGTTTATTTATTTCTTGGTAAAACTAAAATTTTGGAATTCCAAAAGGATTCTATAATTGCAATTAATATTTTTTCACTCTTTTTCAAATGTGTGATTTGTGAAAAATCAAATCCTTAAATATCTGAATTGTCAAGAAAGTTATTTAAGGTTTTAATCCTTTATTTGTATGTTTTAACATACGAATTATAACATATATATAATAAATAAAAATATCAGATTCACTGATTCAACACAACAAATAATTTTTTCTTTCTCTTTATGAAAATCTATTAATCTTTTTAGGTCAAACTTACACTTTTTTTTTTTTTTAAAAAAGAACTAACAATATTTTCAAGAACACCATTAATCATTAGAAAATAAATAATTATAAAAAAAATATCTTAACATATGTGTAATTTTATTATTTTTAAATGAATTATAAATCATCAAATATTTAGGAGGATTGTGTGAAAAAGTGTGCTGTCTGTTTAAGCTCAATTTTGTAATAGGGAAAAATTTATTTTTAATGAAGACTAGAGGTTTTTTTATTTTGTTTGAAGACTCAAAACGACAGCGTTTGTGTGGTCCTATAAATACACCAGCCCCTGGTACGCACAGACAGTGTTGCTATCGCCGCGGAATCGGAAATCCTCTCAGCCTTCGTTCTCAACGGCGTGAAGGAGGTACTGAACTTGTTTCTAATTTTTCTTATCGATTTCTTCAAGTTGCTGTTTCTTTCTTGTGGTTCTTCTTCAGTTCAGTTGCTGTTCTTAGAATAATAAAATATGTATTGGATTTGATTGCAGATTGGTTGTTTGTGAGTGACAGTAATGGAATACGGTTCATCCTCTGATCCTACTAAATCCACATTTTCTATCTTAGATGAGGATCATACCTTAGCAAACACTGTCAGATTCACCTTAAATCAAGAGTAAGTAATTTCCTCCCAGCTTTTTTTATGGTATTAACGCACTTTGTTTCTTAACTTTAGTCTATTTTTTTATTGTTTTTAATGGACTCTAAAGTGTTATTATGCTAGTTCAACTCTCTAGGGTTCTTCTGTGTGTATGATAGGAAATTAAATTTTGGGTTAGAAAAAATAGCATTCCTAAAATTTGGTCAAATAGAGTAAAAATTTAGTAAATAGTATTCCTAAAACATAAGGGAAAATGTGATAAAAAGAAAATGTTCATCTTCTCTTTCCGAGTGAGGGTGATCCGTTCTCTTTCATGAAGCCAACCGAGTTGCTCACGGGAAGGAGCATGTGAGGGAGAAGGACCAAATTTCTCGTCTCTTAGACCTGAACTTTGTTATTTAGAGAAGAAAATTACATCCAGAACACCATAAGCTACAAGAGATTAATGCTAATAAGTAAACAGCTCATATAGTAGTTTTTTCAATATAACTAGTTATTACTTATTTAATACATGTTCTAACACTGATAATTGGCTGTTTTTATCTTAAATAAAAATATTTTTACTTTAAATTATAAGATGTAAAAATATTTGTTAGTTAGCGAAGTGAAAATTGCAACTAGAGGAGGATAAGATATTCATCTCAAACACTGGATTCTACATACTAGGAATGTTGAGACTGAATTTTGAAATGTCTAATTCTCATCACACACTAAAGCCATAAACGGTTGCTTATTCATTGCAAATTTAGGGTCTGAAAAATAGTCATGCACTACTAGAATTCCAGTCTACCTATTGTTGGGTGCCTGTAAAAATTCTTTGAAGTAGGAAGTGGTGCTCGCCAAAACATAATTGAGTTCAACTTGATCCTTTTTTTGTGGACAACGAATTGAATGAAAGGTCTCCCTCTTATTCTTCAGGGAGGGAAAGAAGAAGAGCTGAGTTTAAGTCAAGAAGTTCCTATTGATATTGATTTAGTGGCTTTATACTTGGCATGATTGATTAGTTTGAAGGACTTTCATTCTAAGACCTCACATTATAAAATGTTATCTTGCAGTCCGCGAGTGTCATTTTGTGGGTACAGCATTCCTCATCCTTCGGAGAATCGTGTTAATATCAGAGTTCAGACAACAGGTAAGGAACAATGATTGTGATTTGCAAATTTGGTCTGCAATCTACTGATATTACTCATTTTGTATTAAAATCACTAGAGTACTGTACTGTGTACTTAGTTACCAATTTCATATTGTGTTAGAAAATCTGGTATATTCTGTCGAGTTGCCATTTGTTACTTTTGATAGATATGAAGTTGTGAAAGGAAGCATAACTTTTTTAAGCCAATTATTCTACCACCATAAAAATTGTGATACTAAAATCTTTCTCGTTGCTTTATATTCTCTGTTGAACGTAAAAGGCTTTTGTTCTGAAAGTTAAAATATGAACACATTACAAGGTTTAGGCGCTGCATCCTTAAAAACAACAAATTAAACTGTCATACACATTATACAAATTATTTTTCAATCCAATAAAAAACATTATTGGACAATAGTAGCTTATCCACCAATACGTTTTTCACCATAGGCGTATTTGTTTATCATTTCTTGTATTTGTTTATCATATCTAATTCAATGTTACTGCATTAGTAATTTACTGTTGAATGTGTCATCTCTTTGCATCTGTAGGGGATCCAGCTTCTGAGGTATTGAAAGATGCGTGTCAAGATCTGATGCTTATGTGCCAGCATGTTAGGGGCACTTTTGATAAGGCAGTGAGTGATTTTAAAAAACAGCAAGGGTAGGATAAAATGGATGTGGAGTAGTATACTGGCTATAGTTTCAATTTGTTTCAAAGTTGATTTTGCTTTGTGTCATTGATCTTGATAGTTGAGTGTAAAAGTATCTGTAAACGACTTATGTGCCAATCTTTGTAGCAGTTACACTAAAATATGATGAGCAGGGAAAGGTATGTGCCAAAATAGCATTCCTAATCAGTTTTAGAATATACTTTTAGAAAGCAAACTTCATTCCTGAAACTAGTGTAAGTTTCTACACGTTGAAGGCCTAAAACATAGTTTTTATTTAAGAAAATTATTTCTATAAACTTTTAGTTGATGTTCCAAAACCTCATGAAATTTAGTATAATGTTCTTTGGAAAAACTAAAATGGAAAATTTTCCAGCTATGCCAACACAAGGAGCATGTTTGGGATTAACTCTAATAAACTTACAAAAATTTGATTGACAACTTGGGATGACTGCTAAATTTATTAAAACATTGTTTTAAACAAGTTCGTATTCATCTAAAATTTTTAAAATCATAACTAGTTTCTAATACTTGTTCAAAAAATATTTTCTTCAAAAATTCCTTCCAAAACTTGCAACAGCTTTTTTTTTCTTTTTCATTTTCAGCCTTATATATACGGGTTCTCTCTACAATTGATAATGTAATAAAAGGGATATGTTGTTGAATTGAAATAAAATTAATCATCTAAAACTATTTATATTTTAATATAATATCATTATATAGTCAATTACATATTTAATTGGCTTTTTGAAATAACTGTTTTTGTGTTTGTTCGTTCCAACCATTTGATTAAATAATTAAGACTAAACTTATCACTACAACTTTTTCTATAAATTCAATTGTTTTTTTTTATCAGCAATATCTATAAATTCAATTGTAATAAACTATAATTTAATTTTAATACATTATTAGTGTAACTTTTTTCACAATATCGTCCTATTAAAAATAGTTTAGATATAAATTTAAAGTAAATACTATTAAAATAATAATAACTTTTAATTGTATGACAATATAAGCAAATAGTTAATTCTTTCATGCCACGACTAAATATTTAAAAGCGTGCAAGTTTATATAATTAAACATTTAACTACAAGATATAATATGAAGATTTTCTTTCTGTCATTGAAATAGACAATGAAAATTAACAGATTTAATTGGAAAATTGTTGAGTTATTTTTATAATTGTCTACACTTAAAAAATATATTGAAACTGACAATGAACATAAGTTCCAAAAGAAGGAAGAATGCAGTACTCGCATAGACAAGTTACACGGGGGAAAGATGATGATTATCATCAAAGATTAATATATTTTGGTTATCTCATACTTTTTTCTTTATCTCATACTATTTAAGGAGAACCTATTAGAGTTGAAGATCCTGCCATGTTAAGTAAGAAATGAGGACTGTGATTTCTGTGAACGATTTTGCAGTTAGAGAGTTTGGATCATAGATCTTAGTCAACCCCTGATTTACTCAATTTAGGAAGAAAGTGGAGTTTTGATTTGGTTTTGATGTTTCCGTTTTTTTCTCCATGCCAAAGCTTACTCTGATTTTAAGAACCATCTTCAGATCACACTCTCCAATCATAATGCCAATCTCATCACCCAAACAACCCTTCCTTGTAATAATCACAGTCACTATATTCTCCTTATTGGGCCAGGGCCCAGTCCTCGCTCGTAATGCCCACGTCATCAATTTCCGGTCACCTGATCTCTACCCGGAATCTCTCGCCTGGGATCCACTCATGCAGCACTTCCTCCTCGGATCCCTCCACCAACGGATCATCACCGCCGTATCGGACTCCGGCATTGTCGAAACCTACATCTCCGACACCGACCTTCCCGAAGATGTTTCCATCCTCGGCCTCGCCGTCGATACCCCGCGCAACCGCCTCCTCGCTGTCGTCCACTCGTACGCTCCCCTCCCTCCGTTCAACGCCCTCGCCGCCTACGACCTCCGCTCCCGCCGACGCATCTTCCTCACTCCCCTCCCCTCCGAAGGCATCGACGCCGCCAACGATGTCGCCGTCGACTACAGCGGCAACGCCTTCGTCACCAATTCCGGCGGAAACTTCATCTGGAAGGTCACCGCTGACGGATCCGCCTCGATCTTCTCCAAATCGCCGAAGTACTTGGCGGATACAAACAATCCGGCGGACGACGTCAACTCACCTCACGATTACCTAGGGCTAAACGGAATCACTTACGTCAACAAAGGTTACCTCCTAGTGGTGCAATCGACCACCGGGAAGGTTTTCAAGGTGGACGCGGAAGACGGAACGGCGAGGAATGTGTTGCTAAACGAGGACCTGATCGGTGCAGAGGACATCGCGGTGAGGAGCGACGGGGTGGCGGCAGTGGTATCGCCGATGAAGGAGCTGTGGATGTTGAAGAGCATAGATAGTTGGTCGGAGGGAGTGGTGTACGACAAGGTGGAAGTGAATGTGCAGCGGTTTCCGACGTCGGTGGTGGTGGGAGATAAAGACAGAGTGTATGTGTTGTACGGTCACGTGGATGAAGGGAGGGTAGGGAATTCGAGAAGAGAGAATTTTGGGATTGCTGAGTTGAGGTCAAAAAGAGAGGGTGAAGACGAGAGCGTTTGGATCTTTGTTCTTATAGGTTTGGGCTTCGCTTATTTTTTCTTTTGGAGGTTTCAGATGGCTCAGCTCGTGAAGAAGATGGACAAGGTCAATTGACTTCTTGCACTTTCCAACTTTCATTCTAATCCATTCTTTCTTTACTTCAAACCCACATTTTATGATCAATTCTTCAACACAGTTTGTGTATACCAATGTTGTTAATAATAACATTCAATTGAATTTCTGTAGTTTCCTTAAATCTACCAAATCCTTTTGTCGATCACAAAAAACATTGATTTTCATTTTCATCCAGATTTGTTGATGCATGTAAATAACTCAGATGATTAACGAGTAGCAACAGATAGTTAGAACTGAATGTTTATCTACATAGAGTTTCTTCAAAAGATTTGAGGAGTTGAAAATGTCTGATACTAAGTAAAACAAAAACTACTTTAATTTTACTAGCAATCGATAAGAAAAATTATAGATTTTTATCTTCCTGTCTCCCGTTACGTTGAGCTAAATTCAGAATTGGTTTGTTCTTAAAGCATGGTCAAAAAAAACTTTATCCATTTGAAGCTCTTATTTAGGGGAGAGTTGCCATGAAAAATCGAAACGAACGATAACACACTTGTATGACGTTTGAAGCAAGAATGATGAAATAAAATTATATTATCTCCATAAAAATTGCCAGAATGAAACATGATGAAAACTCAAAAAACATTGATTTTCATTTTCATCCAGATTTGTTGATGCATATAAATAACTCAGATGATTAACGAGTAGCAACAAATAGTTAGATCTGTATGATTAATTCACAGTTTCTTCAAATAGACTTGAGGGGTTGAAACTGTCAGATACTAGTAAAACAAAAAACTACATGAATTTTACCAGCAATCGATAAGAAAAATTATAGATTTTTATCTTCCTGTATCCCGTTACGTTGAGCTAAATTCAGAATTGTTTTGTTCTAAAAGCATGGACAAAAAAACTTTATCCATTTCAAGCTCTTATTTATGGGAGAGTTGCCATGAAAAATCGAAACGTACGATAACACACTTGTATGACGTTTGAAGCAAGCGTGATGAAAATAAAATTATATTATCTCCATAAAAATTGCCACAATGAAGCATGATGAAAACTCAAAATTACTTGATGCTCAGCTAGAATAATACCCAAAACCATGCACCTTACATCAAAAGTCTACAACTGAATCAGATACTCTTTCAGCAATGTCTGAATCAACTAACAGAAAATATAAAAGCATGCAACTCCGATACTACTTTATTGTTCCCCAGGCAGTGTCTTGATGATATCAGAATCGCCTGAAAATACAAAAGAAAAACAGCATTAGAAAAACAAAAATATCACAACCAGTCTCTAATATTGATGAAAAAGAAAGGAGGCAACCAATACCAGGATCAATAATGCTGAGGCAGCACACTCTGTAATATTTCCCGCATGCAGTGCCCAAATCAACATTGTCTACAAACATAAATATTTTCTTAATGAGAAGAACTAACCCGAATCTTGAAAAAGTGTCAAATGACATTTTCTACCAGATACCATAACATTCAACCATTATCATCGATAGATAAAATTACAACCATGCCGATTTTGCATCAACTAATAACATCAGAAAAAAAAACTTGTGTAACATCAAGAGTGCTATCTATGTAGTTCTTAATTGTAAAAATGGAGAAAAGCTAGAAACATTAGCTGATAAAAATGAAGATCGAATAGATATATCAAGGAAATTAATAGCCAGATTGTCAAAACCATGTACAATGAAAGCACTGTTGAGGTTATAATGCAAGAAAACCAATTATTAGTCATACGACTGCTTCAAGATTTATGTTCATTTCTCAATAACTTCTATGTTTAACTAACAACATATACTTACATGTAGCCAATAATTTACTTAACAATGTGAACCAGTTGATGTTAAACCAAATACCCCAAGTTAAATACCACAAGATCGTACACTTATGTAACTAAAAATAGTTCTTAGAAGCAGATTTCTTAAACTAACATAAATCAGAAATTTATAATTTTGCACCTATCATTTCTTCCAAGCCAGCATAAAAAGCTATATTAGATTAAGAACTTACTTCCGTTGTAGTGATGAACTCCAACCTTTGCCAACATAGCATAGTATTCTATCTCTGACTTCCTCAAAGGAGGGCAGTTGTTGGCAATGATAATCAGTTTTCCTGAAACGAGTTCAACAATATTTAGATATCGTTTCACACATCTATCGAAACATAAAAAAACATTACATGAAACAAAAATTCAGAGAGATCTTCGAATCTGTCAAATAATCAATTAACAAACAACAATTTCACAGCAGCAGCACGCAACAGTAAGATGGCACCTAATGAAGTGAAAAATAACAAGAGCATAGAATGAGAGAAGTGTAGAAAAGCGACCTTTGGAGCTCCTAAGGGATTTGAGAACGGTCTTGTATCCAAGGGTGTACTTTCCACTCTTCATGACAAGAGCGAGCCTGTTGTTGATGCTCTCATGGGTCTTCTTCTGCATTTTTCAAATTAAAACCAACAAAACATAGTCCCGTTAGAATCGACTTGGAATTGAGAACTACGAACAGATCAAGAACGGTAATGGCATAGAAGGATAGAGAGCTCACGGTCTTCTTGGCGGCAACCATTGTTGCAGTTCGGAGAAAGGAAGAAGAAACCCTAAACGGAGGAAACGGCGACTGAGAAGCTGTGATGTTTGGTCACTAGGGTTTGATATAGTGTACTTATTCATGCTCAATTGGATTGGGCCTGATTTCCTCATAATGGGCCTCTATATTTCTCAAAACAAGGCCCAGGTGTTATTCTTGGACCTGTTTTTAAAAAGTTTTTTTTAATCATTATAATTATTACGTAATTAAAATATGAAATATTTTTTTTAAAACATTTTTTATCTTTTAAATAATTATATGACTTAATTTAATTTATAATATTTTTAATGACATTATATAATTCAAATTTATAGGTTTCAATTCAATATCAAAATCATTTCTCACATAAATATGTCCCCAAAAATTATACCATTGACGAGTAGAAAGCGAACTAGGAATAAAAAATTATATTCTTCATATACAAGAATATAAAAAAATTCAACTTACAAAAAGTAAACAACTGAATTTTTTTTTTGCCGAATTAAGTTTTTACAAGTTATAATTATACACATAATGGAGAATGAAATAAAGTAAAATGAAATTAATTGAAAATATAAATGGAAGCTAATATAACTACTATTTTATTATTTAATCACTTTTAAAATAAAACAAAACATAATTCTATCTTATATCTTGTTTTAAAGAGACCGAAATGATTAATAAAACAAAACAATTATTTGTATAAAAAAAATCATCTGTTTCATTCTTAAAGTTGATGTAAAAACTTTGTTAAAACATAATAATTAGATTGATAACATAAATACACTTCAAAAATAGTAAGTTAGTATTCATGAGTATATTTAACACAAGTTCAAGTCTAGGCACATCAATTTCTAGAAAAATTCATATATTCTCCTATCCACTTATTAACTTATTGACGTGGGATATAAAAAAAAATGGGTATTCCATTTAGGAGAATTATGGCGCATCAAACTCGCTCATAAAAGTATTATTAAAGATTTGTATAAATTTTCTTTCCTATTATTTCCTTTTACCAATGAAGAGTAATATTAAACATGAAAGTGATGAATTTTCACCTCCACCGCCATAACATTTAGTTTTCTAATAGTTCAGGCTTATGCTTAAAATTTCCATTTATTTTATATAAATTGAAATAATTTTCTTCTTAATATTCATCGTATTCACCTGCGAATCTGAAGTTTCCTTGCATTATTTTACAAACATCAAATAAAAAAAATATTTAGAAATACACCATGTAATTTGATATATATTCAATAGGATCAAAGTGGAATAAATAAGCATTTATAAATTCAGAAAAAAAAGACTTATTTATCTTTTTATTTTAATAAGTTGTACTTCTTAAATATTAACAAATCACTCAATTCAATAACTATTGAGACCTTTGTTCATCCTCGATAATGGCCTCAAATATTTCTCAGAACAAGACCCAGGTTAACACATAATAATTACATTGATAACATAAATACATCGTAAGTTAATATTCATAATGAATATATTTAACACAAATCCATCCATGTCTAAAAAAATGCATATATTCTTCTATTCACTTATTAGTTTTGAAACTTCAATGAATCTAAAAAGATTTCAATTTACTTTTTTTTTATCGTTATTTATATACTTAAAATGTAGAATTTTAATTCTACACAAAACTAATATTACATTCAATTTTTTAAAAATTAAATAACCTCGATATAAGATATTAATATATTATCAAAATGTAAAACAGGAGGATATTAATATTTCCATGTTAAACATTGTTATCAATATTAGTAGTTATGAGTAATATCTTAATCAACACGTTAATTTAAGTAATTTAAAAATAAAAACAAAAAACTTACCTTGGAACGAAGAACAAGATTAGTTTTTCTTTTGCATATTTTTGTCTTTTATATATTTTTTTAATTGTATAATTTGGAAGACAAAATATCATAGAGAATAATAAATTTAAAAAAGTTTTTTTTATTATACAATCAAAAAATTATTATATACTTTAAAAACATTTATTAATTGCATAATGTTTAGTTCTTTTTAATACTACTTGTTATCAAGAAGAAAATTATCAGTCACTAAGGGGTCATGATTATGAAGTACAACCTAATTCACTTGTATTATTCCACAATCCATAAAGACTTTCTTAATACAAAATCAAAAAATATTTGTGAATTATACAATTTATAATTTTTTTTAAATTGTATAATTTGAAAATACTTTTGACTCCTGAATTTCACCATCCGAAAAGATAAAATAAAATTTTCATATTTATAAATGTGCAGAATAAATGTATGGACGTGAAGAAATGTCCCTTTTTCGTTTCTTCACATTTGAAAAAAAAGAAGGGTGAGAAGAGAAAAAGGGAGTGTGAACATCAATAGCGTAAATGCCAAAATGGAAAAGCTCAAGGCCCATATATGTTGGGCATGATGAAAGTTGGATCCTTTTGTGCTGTGTAAGAGATGGGGGCACAAGGGTGAAGAAGAAGAAGAACAAATGGAAAACGTGGAATTCGACTCTTCGGAGATTGAGTACGTGAGTTATGGCGGCGAGCATCACCTTCCTCTGATAATGAACCTGGTGGACCAAGAGCTCAGCGAACCATACTCAATCTTCACGTACCGTTACTTCGTCTATCTCTGGCCTCAGCTTTCTTTCCTGGTTCCTCAACTTTTCACTTTTTTTTTTGAATTTTCGCTAATTGAATCTCTTCTAGGTTTGTGGGTTTTCCTTTTGTTAATTTGTTTTCTGCATTTGTTTGGTTTCAGGCGTTCCACAAGGGTAAATGCGTGGGCACGGTGGTATGTAAGATGGGGGAACACCGCAACACTTTCAGAGGCTACATTGCCATGCTGGTTGTGATCAAACCTTATAGAGGAAGAGGCATTGGTAGTTCTCATTCTATGCTGTCCTTTTTTTTTCCTCTTTAATTTTTATCTGGGAAAGAAGTGAAACCTATTAGATTTTAAGGTGTTTGTATTTGGTTTTGATTATTTTTTATCAATTTCCTATAAGAGCTTTTGAACAAATAAAATAAGGGGAAAGTGCGGTTCTAGACTCTATTTTTGGTCAAGAGTGGTCAAAGTTCTATATTTCCACAATGATGGTTTTGGTCTTCAAACTTAAAGAAACATCTGGATTTAGTCTCTCATTTCTAGAGAATTCGTCATTTTTTTTTAAAGTTAATACAGGGACTAAAAAACATTTTTTTATGATTTCTTCCAAAAAGCACTTCTCATTAGCATAAGGAATTTATGAGTTGTGTAATACACATGTCCACTTTGTTATCAAGGATTATTTTTTGTGTTAATTTCCTGTTTTGTGATGTTATTACTGGATAGCATAAGGAATTTGAGTTGTGTAATACACATGTCCACTTTGTTATCAATGATTATTTTTCGTGTTAATTTCCTGTTTTGTGATGTTATTACTGGATATTGTAAAAGTGTTAGTGTCATGATGTTGCTAAATGCTAATGTTTAGGTTTTTGGGTTTTGCTCAATTTTTCTGCAGCTACAGAGCTTGTTACTAGGTCTATCAAGGTGATGATGGAATCAGGTTGTGAAGAGGTATGTGTGTTACCATATGTTGTTGTATTGCAGTGTTCTGTAGTTTAGCCTGTGGAAAGGAGTCAAGGTTGAGAGAAATAAAACTTTGTAGTTTCCCTGTTGGTTGATATGACAAACTGAAAACGAAAATTTCATTGTGCTTTCATCTTAAACAATAGAAGTTCACTGGATCGGATTTTGGAATGATGGTTATGCATTTATTATACAATTTATTTTCATTTGTATGACTATTGCATTTTAGTTAATGTTTTGGTGTACTGGTCCAATAGTAATTGTCATGTAGATGGGATGAAAATGAATTCCCTTATATGATTCACACTTATTTTATTCCTTTACCTGAGTAGCAGAGAATTAGTTTTTGCCTTTCATTGTGTATCACTCTTTTATTCATGTTCTGGCTTATTCCTAAAATCTGGATAATATTCAGCTTAAAGGAATGATGCACATATCCTTATGGTGTTTATAAGTCTCTGATGAAGCAGCGAATACAGCCCCAAAATGCTATAGGATAAAGCACTCTCCTCCCCAGGCCAAAGTCGCCTTTATACCCAAAATACTCATACACCCTCATGTTCTGGCTTATTCCCTAAATGAGTGTCCTCATTGTCCCTCGTATCATTCACCAATATTTTCCTCCCAATCTTCTTTTGCCAGCTGTCCTTGCCTTCTGTTCAACATTTCTCTCTTCCAACCAGATTCTTCACTACTTCTCCACTTCTCTTATACACCAAAAGGCCCATTTTTCCATTTTTTCATTTCCTTCCGCATATGCATGCCAATGGTTCATCATCTTACCATGGTTTCATGCTATTTATCAATAAGTTGCATTGTGATATATTATTACAAATAGAGAAAATGTAGAAACATTGGTAGGACATTGAAATTGGAACTTATTGTTTAATTTGGCTGACTTTGATATTCTTTTAGAAAAGAAAAACAAGTTATTGCCATGGTAATATAGTGCAGGAAATACCAATAAATTGAATGTATATACAAATATCAAAAACTCTTTTTATTGCAGTTTTATGGCTCAAATACAATACTAAAACTCTGTGCTGATTTAATATGTTTGAATATTTCGTCAAAAAGCAAATATTCAACTTACTAAATTTAATTTACATGCAAATGCAAATGGAAAAAATGTTTGTTTTACCTTCTGTTTCTAAAGTTGAATCACATGTAGCAGTGGAAACGGCTAGGGTTGTGCTAGCACACATGCCCCTTTTTCGACTCTCCTCTAAAATATCAGTTGTTAATTTTGTTTGTTAAAAGCACCCTTTGAATGACATTTTTTTTTGTGCTTAAATTTTTTATATTTTTCCTTGTTGAATGCTGACAGCTTGTTAAGGGATAAATTCATTTTGAAGAAACTAATCCTACTGCCATGATAGATTTTGATTCTTCTCATGTAGCTGAAAAATGAATATCAGCTTAAGCCTAAATTCTTTAGAATTTGACCTTAGGGCCAGGTTAGACTCACATTCTTTGTTTATTTATTTGTATAGGTTACATTGGAAGCAGAAGTGACAAATAAAGGAGCACTGGCACTCTATGGTCGCCTTGGCTTTATTAGATCTAAACGGCTCTTTCACTATTATTTGAATGGTGTTGATGCTTTCCGGTTGAAACTTTTATTTCCCCGCACAGAGTTGCACCCATCTCTTCCTTTGATGGCTGATAAATATGAGAACCACATGCAAAGTGACCAAGGTGATACACCATTTAAATAATGATTTTGTGCTGTACTTTGGGGAAACAGTTTGGCATATATTGTTGTAAAATTAACCATGCATGTCAATTCTGGTATAATTAATCTTATAACTGTTTTATATGAAATGACTAAGTGCTTTGAGATCAATGTTCAGTTTTTATTTTCTTTTTGGATGAAAAACATAATGACTTCTTCTATCAATATGAAGGGTCATGTTCAAATTTTGAATGGAACTTGTTCAACACTCATTGGGAGAATAAAGATAAACTTTGTATACAGTTTATGAGGATTTTTTTTTTCTTTGTCTTACTTATATAGAGACTAAATTTAAAACAAACCAATTTTACAAAATTATTTGACATGTATTTGGTTGATTGAACCTGATACAATTGAGAGAATATAATTATATTTTATAAAGAATTAAAATTTTGTTAATATATTTATGATGCAATATTATTTGATAATTGTAAACTAATAGTATCTTTATTTAACGATAAAAATAAGCACATACGTACAGGTGTCTTCTTACTTAGATATGGAATATTATTTTCATTCTTAATTGTTATTTTAAACAAATTATTAACTTTCACTATATTTAAAAATAAATATCTTTAACTTTTTTTACATAAAACATATTATAGAGCAACTAAATTATAATACATTGTGCACACATTTCAGAATATTATATTAAATATAAATTTTATATGATTCAAGATAAGACCACGTAAACAAGTTAATATAATGCAAAATTTAAAAGCTAGTATAAATTCCTCCCATATCTAATAAACTTTACTTTACTCATACTTTTAAGAAAATTGTTTACTACAATTAAAATAAGTAATATTTTAAAATGTAAATTTTAAAATTTCCTAACTATAGTACGATAATCTGGGTGTATATAAGCTATAAATAAGGTCTCTTAAGTTATCCATATCAATGTTTATATGCATAGCTAACAAAATAATATGCTAAAATTCTTTTCAAGTAAAAATTCAAAAAAAATTAATCTCATAAATTATTAAAAACATGCCTTCCCTTTTTAATTTATAATTTTCACAAAATTTTGATAATTGAATAAAATCATTTATTTTTTCTACAATTATTAGTGTCTAGACACTTTCAATAATACTTATTTTTCCAACAAGTTCGAAGTAATGATTTAATAAAGAATTTACATTCATTAAATGTAAATAAAGATTAAATATATTATTGAATTCCAAAAAGAATGAAATAACTCTAGAACATAAATTAACTAGCAAAATTATAACATTTATATAATGTATAAAATGCTTTAAAATTTACGTTTAATAAATTTTCCACACTCTTTTTTTTTACCCTTCATATTGGACTTCTTATTGTAATGTTATTCCTTAAATCACCAAGTTTATATTTTCTCGTTATACTGTTAATAGAGCCACTAAAACTAGTAATTAGTGATATCAAATCACATAATCTAATATTTATTAACTTCCTTTAATTACATGACAAACTACAATCGGTTATAATTATTTTTTTATTATATATAATAATAAATATGCAGAGATAAACAATATATATTATACACTATATTGATTCATAATTTTTTGGCTTGTATGAGGTTGATTCATTAACATTGGTTAGTGTTGGTATGGTTATCCCTTTGCTAATTTGGTAGGCGTTCTAATAGGAGACTGATGTCAAATATTTCTGTATAAGGGTTGGACCACCCCTGAAGTGGTCCCTATTTATTTATTTATTTTATTGCTGATAAAAAAAAAATACACTATATTGATAAAAACAAATTATACTCTATAGAAACTATTGAAATTAGTGGGTTTTAAGACTTGAGTATCTTATATGAACTTGAATATATTTTTTTGAAAAAAAAAACTATATATAGAACTATAGTGTTTTATGTAATCTTATTTTGAAATTGATAATATGGATGACAAATTAATTTGTATTGTTTGAATTTGTTTTGGCAGAAAATACTTGTATTGATAGGATACGGGTATATTATAGGTAATATTTATTTATTTTTAATCTAGGCTATTTCTTGTCCATGAACTATAATATAATTTTTTTTCCTTATCATTATTTTTTTTCTTTTTACGGTAAGAAACGAAACTTTTAATGTAGATTATAATTTTTATATCAGCAATATCAGTATTAAATATTTTAACATTCTAATTCACACTTAAAAATCGGTTTATCACATGAAAAAACTAAAATTACTCATTTCAATAGTTATATTTATCCAAAAAATCTAAAATTTATAATAGAGACGAAAACTAATTTGATGTAAAAATAAAGGTATGAAAACATATTTAATCCTATTAATTTTTATTTGTTACTTAGTTTTGTGACTTATTTTTAGATCATTGATATTTTTATTCTTTTCTATAATTAATTAAACTTTATCTACGTCTTCATTAAATGCATTATATTATATAATATAGGAGAAGAACCATTTTCCACTAATAGCAAATAAAGAAGTTAAAAGTAAATTGAAGTAAAGTGAAAATTGGTAGGTGAGAAGTCAGAAATCGAAAAACTTAAAAGTAAAGCAATAATGAGTAGAACTTTCTATAGGAAGCATGCCTCGTGGGACATCATTCCTTCTACCAAAATCAATCTCTTCTCTACTTCTTCTCGTCGCATGCAAAATGAACAGCTCAAAAAGCTTCTTCAATCAAAATCAATTTCACTTTTTTTTTTCCTTTTTCTTTTCTTTTAACTTCTTCAAACACACTCACTTCCGTCTATGCAACGCCTCATACTTCATAATATAGTACTTCTACTTGGAGTCTTCTCTTCAACACCAACCAAAGTTTTCTACACCTTTTTTTCTTCTTCTTTTGAGTAGAAAAAGAAGACTGTGGAATTTACATTTTATTACACAATTCATGCCATTACTAGTAAATGCTTGTCTAGAAGTTCAAAGATTTTAGGGTAATGATACATGTGGTTCAATTGAGATGTATTTTTTAAGTCATATTAAAGCCACCTTCCTATTGAATATCAGATAATTTTCTTTAAGTTTGAAGTAAGCGGATTCAATTTTGAGTGTGTTTTTGTGAATTTTGGTAGTGGGTGAGGAAATTTGATTGGTAAATGTGTTTGTGGGTTTCTGGTTATTAGGGAATGTTTTGTTTATATTGTTTTGATTAAAAATTGGTTATAAGGACCTTGATAGGGTAGATGATGATTTCTTTTGATGTGACTTACAATTCTTTTCAATTGATGATTGGTTTGGTGAGTTTGAAGAATATTTGTAGGTCAGATGTTAAGTAGGTTGGTCTTAACCACTTTCTGTATAAGGATTGAAACATTCCTAAAGTGTCTCATTTTATTTTATTTATTTTTTACTGATAAAGAAAAACATAATGACTATACATAAGGACATTTCATAATATATATATATATATAAAAGTGTATACAAAATTGATGTAAGATCTCTATAATACTTCCTTCATGTTGAGACTATCAATTTGTAATTCAATATCGATTAAGGTAATCTATAATAGATTTTAAATAATTATAATAAAATAGGTGACTTTAAACTTAACCAAACCTTAAACTTAGCAAATCCACAAATGAGTATATCAGTATGTATTAATAAAGCTAAACTTCAACATAAGTATTTTTTTTTCTAATTAATCTTGTTAAATGTCAATTCGGAACCAACATCTTCCTTATTGATTAATAATTGGAGAGAAAAAAATCTGACTGTATTAATAAAGCTAAACTTCAACATAAGTATTTTTTTTTCTAATTAATCTTGTTAAATGTCAATTCGGAACCAACATCTTCCTTATTGATTAATAATTGGAGAGAAAAAAATCTGAAAACAAAGTGAATTATGATTTGTTAAAATAATTATTTTTTGTCTCACTTCAGTGTATACATGCTGCTCTTCGATTAAAACAAATCACGTTTTTTTTTCAAAAAAAGGTCATCAATATAGAATAGACACCATTATCCATAATTGAATTTTAAATTAATCGTGGGATCCATGTCTTGTGCAAGCTTAAAGAAAGATACATTATCCCTTCACTCTTTCTGCAGCAAAACTAACAGATACATATTCTACAAGTGAAAGCTTTATAATTGCTTTGTCCAGGTCTTAAAGCCTTGTTTGGATTAAAGCTTTTGCAAATTCAGATGTCCAACTGCAAATTTTGATGCAAACTAAACATACACTACTAAATTATCGCCATGGTTACATATCTAAAAAATCTTGATATTCAGAAAAATTGTGGACAACTAATGCTGATGGATCAATATTGCAGTTGCAATATTGTGATTACAAATTAATCAAGACTTTCAAAAACTTTGATGTTACATTGCAAATCACATATATTAAAGGCATGCTATTGGCCTGAGTGATCATGACCCTGGTCATCAAATTGTTGTTGGTGGTTGTAGAAGTAGGATGCTTGAGAAGAGGTTGAAGAAAAAGTGGTAGAGAATTGAGAGGTGAAAGGTTGTTGTTCTTGCTGCTGCTGCTGCTGATGTTGTTGATTGAAAAGATGAGATGTGTAGTAAGGAAACTCTGCATCGTCACTTGAAAGAATCTGTGCATATTGAAGCAGGTTTGGAAAAAGTTGGTGGCCATGTTGATCATGATCATGTGTGGAAGATGAGGGTGGAGCAGGAACAGGAACAGAAGAAAAAGAGTGAGTGGGAGCAGTGTTGGAAGTTGCATGGAAGGGAAAAGTGTTTGTGTTTGATGAAGGTTGGTGTTGTTGTTGCTGCATACAAGGAGCATTGTGATGAACTCTTTCAGGGAAATTGAGCTTTGCTTTTGTGCCCTTGAACTTTAGGGCTGCCCTGTCATAAGCAAGGGCTGCATCCTCTGCAGTTTCAAAGGTTCCTAACCACACTCTGGCTGCTTTCTTAGGGTCACGGATTTCTGCAGCCCATTTCCCCCATGGTCTCTGCCTCACTCCTCTGTAGTGTGCCTTCTTTCTCACCCCTTCATTACCAACACACAAATCAATAAGAGATTCAACTTTACATTTCAATGTTTTTCTTAGGAAAAAGTGGTTATTTTTGAAAATTGCAAATTGAAATACACTACTTTACAACAATATAACTTAAAAAATTATTTCATTTTAGTACAAAGTTGTTTATATTTTCAGTTGTAATTTGATGCATGATTGTCTTAATATATTTTTATTTTTGCAAATTTCACTAGATTAATGGAATGTTTTACAACTCTACACTAGATTACAATTGAAAAAAATTTGATGCATGATTGTCTCTACATTTAGATTACAACTAGTAGAAGAAATAATTTTTTTTGAAATGGAATAATTTTAAAATTATATTAGTCAAATTAGAGTTGTAAATTGGTGTCTTTCAATATTCAATTGTCAAATAACAGTTGTAAATTGTTGTCTTTGAATTTTACTTTGACAACTATACATTAAAATACTCAATTTACAATTGTGATTTGATCAATACAATTTTAAAATTATTCGAAAAAATTATTTTTATTTTCAATTGTAATTTAGTTTTCGACCTACCATTAATCTTCACTAATCTTCAGTAAATCTTTGTTTCTACTAGACTAATCTCACTTAAATAATATAATTAGTATTAGTCTATTGATTTTTTACAAATTAAAACATTACTTCAACCTATCATATCAGTTTTATACTTATTTAATGTAGATTAAAAGCCTATTTCAATCACCATGGTATTAACTTATTTTATAAAAAAATATAAGGGATGGGTTTGGTTTAATTTAAAATAAATAATTTTAAAACTACCACTTATTTGGGAAGCTTATAAAATTTACTTATTTAGAAATATACAACTACTTATTAGTAGAATAAGTTGATTAAAAAAAGTTGAAATCTATTTATTTTACTTAAAAAAGATTATTTTTTTTTTCAGAAAAAAATGATAACAAACAAACTACCCAACATCTCGAGAATTATAATGATAAGATATATTATGACATATTTGTGTATAAAATAAATTAACTTGTTATGTGATGGTAAGAAGAAAGTCAAACTTAACCTAACCTATTAAGATTAATTTAGTGGTGAGAGGATAAATATTTTAGGTTAAAAGCCTATAAGAGGCAAAAAAAGTCAAATTTATTAAGTTCTTATTTATTTCTACATGTAAAATTTTAAAAGAATGACTTAACTAAAAAAAGAAAGATACCATATCAAATGTAAGGTAGGTGTAGATTTTATGTTTCCCAATACATAAAACTTGTCAAATTCAATATTAAAGTATTATTATCACACTTTACTATTGCAGTTTGTTATTATAATTTATTACGAAATTAAATTATTGTTCCAAAAGTCTTAAAAAGTTTTAAGAATTATGCATGCATTCACAAAATGAAAATTGGAATCTTTATTTTAAAATGCATTAAATATATTTTTTATTTATTTTGATCTAAAATATTTGTTTTTAGTCCAAATTTTATATCTCTTATAGTAAAATAATAATTAAATAAATTTTTAGTGGTGTTTATTTATGTATAAGAAATATTTTTAATAAATTATATTATAATATTATAACATTGATAAGTTAGTATAAAATATTTTTACATTTTAGTTTATATTTAAAAATTTATTTGTCACATGAGTAATAAATAATTTCTTTTAATATAAGTACACAGACAATATAAACTTTGTATAATGAAGAAAAACATAGTTAATTCATAGCATATGCATATTAAGTGTAAAGATAAGGAACTGAAATTCAAATGCTTACAAAATAGAATAAGATTATGAGACATTTATTGGATTGAATATAGCAGAATAATAAAGGATAAAGACAGAATGTGGTTTAAGAAGTAGATAAAGAATATAAAAATTAAAAAAATGGTGTAATAAAATGTATAAAAATATGTGTGGAGTAGAAGTATGATATATATTTTATTCTTACGTGAAGAAATTCTTATATTTAGTTCCTCTTGATGTGTGTGTTTTTGAGCATTGGTCAAAGTTGAGATAAGAAGAAAGAAGAAACGACAACTTGATATAAGACACACGCATGCATTGAATTTCTTTATTTAGCAAGTTGTCCACATACTTAGTTTTCACTTTCATTTTATTTTCTACCCAACATGTCACTCAAAGAAAGAGTTTTGTTATTCAAATGAAAATTCACTAGACTTAATTTTTTTTGGAAAGTGAGATAAATTAGGTGCATTTATGTGGTTTGCATTTATGGATAACGAACAAATCTTCAAAAATAAATTTTCTAGTTATGAGTGTATTGAGTCACTGGTTTGTATGAGATCCGTTAAAAATTATTAATTTTTTTATTATTAATTTTTTTTATATATAAGGATTTTAATGTGTTAGTTAGTATGGTTTATAGTTACTGTTGAATGTATATGATAGGTTTCACGTTTGTATGTTAGTGTAAGGAGGATTGAGAAGAAAATGATCTAAGTTAGATTTTTTATAAGAGTTTAGGTATTTTTGAAATAATTTTTATTTAGTTGATAAAAAATATATATTATAAACAAATATAATATGTATTATGATATGCATTATCAACTGGTATTATAATATGAATAAAAATTACATTTTTTAGATGCTTAATTTATATTACCTTCATTTTAAAAAATTATGTCATTTATTTTGAGAAACTATGTGTGTTATGTTCTATTTTTTTTATTTTTTTTTAAGTTTTGCGATATGAATCTCAATGTTATAATTTATAGCTGATTTTGATTTTTTATTATTAACTTTAGGCAGTGGTTATTTAAAATTATACTATATATTAAAAAATGTTAAAAAAAGCATTTTTACAATTAGCTAGTAATAGTATATAAACACATAGAAAGATTCCTTCATAAACAATGCTATAATTAACAAAATTGTTTATATTAAGATAAATAAAACTATGATATTCTTTCATGAAAAACTAACCTATTTTTTTCAAAATACACGAGAGAAAAAAAGTGCAACTTGAGTATCTTCGAAAAAACATGTATTTCATGTCAACAAACAAAGATCACAGATTGTTGTTCGTGGCTTGGTGCAGCACAGTTCATAAATTCATAAGAAATATATACTTATTTTGAATTCAACAAGAAAAGATAGATCATCGTAGAAAAAAAGAAATGGATTCTATTTTTACTTTTGTTTTCTTATCCAAAACAAATTATATATGACATCAAAGATTCACCATTTTCATTAAAGATACAAACAAATGACAATATCACTTTATGAATCTGTCTGATTAGTCTGAGTTTTATAAAATTGAGTTAGGTTTGAAATCGTAACCAGATGAAATGAAATAAGTTAAGATATAGGTAGCAAACCTTGATCTGAAGGAGGTTGAGGTTGATCTGGATGAGGAAAAGAGGTTGATTGTGGCATGGGAGGGTTGTGAGTGGAAGTTCCCATAACTTGAGCAAGAGCTGAAACCATTGCAGACATGTCAGTTTCTGAAGACCAAGATGCATAAGCATCAAGTTGTTGTACTGTGTCTTCTTTCTCTTCCTCCTTTGATGTTTGTGAAGATAGTGGCAGTTTTCCATGCCTTCTTGGATCCACTTTTAGGTTGCTGCTCTTTGCTCTTTTATGTTATGAAATATGAAATATGATCTTGTGCTCATGTCAATGCTGCTGCTATATAACCCATTTCTTATTCCTCTATTCAACTTTTCCTCTCTCAACTTTCTTTTTTCCCATGATTAACCATCATTCACTCTCCTTTTTATTTTTATTTAAAGTGCTTCCTTGCACACTCAGCATGCAGTTCTAATAAAGTCTGATTTTGGTACAATATCAGTTTCATTTTTCATGAAATTAAATATATCTTTATTCTCTTAAATTTGTTTTCTTTTTACTTTTTTTTTATCTTTTAGTATTGATCTTTTTAAAGGTTGGTATCTCTTTATGTTTTATTCTTAAAAGGCGTATCAATAGATTAGAGAATAAATGAGCTTATAAACTGTTTTTGATCTCAACTCTGGAGTATGAGATTATATTGAACGTACCAGAATAAATTACTAGTCGAAAAGGTTTAAGGGAAACAAATTTCCTCTAGTTGAGAAACTTGAAACACATTTTTGTCCCTATAAACGACGCAACTATTCTGACCTTATCAAATTTGAAAGATACTATTATTATCATTTATTTTGTAAATTATATATATATATATATCATTATCATTGTTTAATGTTTTTCTTACACATAATAATGTAAAATTAAAATAAATTATTGTATAAAAAATTGTAATTCATTAGCTAAGTAAGCAAGCTTTTAACTATATATCTAGACGAAAAAACTAAAATAAATTGTTTATATTAAAAAAAGATAAATAAAATTATTTAGGGTGTTCACTTTTATAGTAGTAAATGTATTAATTGATATTCCTTTAGAGCTCTGAGTTCTGAGTTATGAATTGGTAGACCAAATCCATATCTCTTGCCATATTCTTCTACACCAATTGTCTCTGGAACAAGTGGCTTCATAACATTTAAAGAATCATGACAGTGACATGATATATAAGTGGCTAAAACAAAGACACATCTCTTCTTTTTTTCTTCTTTTTAGTAAATCAGGTTTTCAGTATCTTCATTAATTTGTAGGATCAATCAATATTTGAGGATGTTTTTTCTTTATGATCTGAATAGTTATGGAAATTAGATTTATTATAAATTATTTTTAAATAATTAATTTTGTTTTATATAAAAATAAAATTCCTTTTTTTATATGATAACTTATATAGAGTGACAAAGGGTTTGTTTAGTGTAGAGTGACCTGAGAATTATTTGCTTTGATGATAATTTCAATTATTTATTTATGAAATAAAAATTTGCATTTATTTATATACTATAAAATCTTATAATCTTTAGATGGTATGAAATTTTTAATCATTTATGTCTCATATTTTCAACAAGTTTCTTTCTTTTCAATTTCAATATTGAATTCAGAAAGTAACTAGAACTTATAATCTACACGTCGCGTGCATGAAGTACAACGTTGTCCTCATTCGTCTCTGATTGATTCAGCATCATCTTTGGTCGTTTCATCACATGTGGCTATCTTCTTTCAGCATCCCATGATAAAGTTTTATGTCATTCATTCTTTTATTTTATTTTATTTTTCTTTCACTCTTTCCAATTTCTTTCTAATAGGGTTAGAAATCGTGGTGAAGGTTGTGGGAATAAAATCTAGTTTAAATATGATCTTGAGTTGTGAGAGTTATATGATATTCTATATGTGGTTTATGTTAAGGGGCTTTGCCACCTACACTCCATAGATGCCACTATGATAGGGACTAATCAGAAAATTCGCCCTTTATTTCTCAATTTTGATGATCATGTTCAATAAAACATTTTATAGAGGATTTTGATATTTATAAATTTATTGATATTAAATAGTGAATTTTAAGTTTATTTAATCTTACAAAATGGAATTGTAAGATAAAATTTATAATTACTTATTTTTTTTATATATAAAAAAATATAAAATATTTTAAGAATAGTTCAACCCTATTATAACATAGATTATGATTTCTGCATAACCTTAAAAAAACAGATTCAAAATCAAACATAAATCATACATTCAATTAGGTGAATCATCCATAGACGTAGACCTTATGCATAAAACAAATTATTGTTGGATATACTAAATAACCTAGAAACTCCAAGGTAATTAACCAAAATAGTTTTGAATACTTAGCCCTATATGAAAAATCAGCCAAAATAATTTCAGTAAGATAAAATCCAACTTTATATACTATGAATATGTCTTATCTCTAGTCGATACCTAACACACTTCTCTTATGCCGAAATCAACAAACTCGTGTATAAGACATAATATATTTATAAGTGATCCGATAACGATCCAACAACGCATGACACAATAATTTCAACAACTTTTTGATAAGATATAATTTAAATAACTTTGATACCATCTTAAAAGGTAAATTTTAACTCTAATTCAATTTTAAAAAATAAAATATAAGATGTCTAATCAATGTGAAATCTCAAATATTAAAAATTATCTTAATATAATTTATCTTATCAATTCATTTGAGAGAATTCAAATTTCATTAATATCATATTGATAAAAAGAATATAGTAGACTATTGTGTCTCCTTAAACTTCATTTGTTTGGCATATTGTTAGGTCCTATTACTTAGCCTAGAAATGAAAGAATAAAATAGTAAGATTAGGTAGTAGGTAGCATGGATCCAAATGGAAGAAAGATGAGTAGAAGTGAAGTTAAAGGGTGAGTGAAGTTTTTTCAGTCCTAATCGAATCCCATGGAATGATTGCTGATCTTACTTTAATACTTTAGCTCAGTTGAAACACACCACAACCTATAGTACTTCCTTTGCTTTATCACTAGAAAGATAGAATTTCGGTACTTAGAGAAACGGTGATTAATTAATTAAGTAATTCATTTTTTTTTATCTCACTTATCATTCTTTTTATTATATAATTTAAAGTCTGAATATAAGTTAGGTATTGAGATAATTAATTTTGATAATTTATTATATAATAATTGAAACATCTTTAAATTATTTATTAAATAAAAATTAATTTAAAAATAAATAAATTATTATAATGATTAAATTAAAGATCGTTTCATAAATTAAAAAAAAAAAATTTATTTTTATTATTATTAAATAATTTCTAAATTAATAATTATTAACTATTAAATATTTATAACGAATTTAAATAGTTGATAGTTAAAATTTTAATAACTAATTAGATAATAATTTAAAAATTATTTAAAAATAATATAAATTAATTTAAAAACTAACTTTTTTTTAAGATCCTACCTAATTTAATTATTATAACAATTAAATTATTTTTAATTTTTAAAATTAGTTTTTATTTTATAATTTTTTTAGTGGTTTTATACAATATTTAGATTAGATAATTATGAAATGTTTAGTTCTGTTTTATTTATTAATTATTAATAAATAAATAAAAAATAATTAGGTGGTTTTATTTTATGATTTTTTTTAGGAAGATTCAATGAATGGATTTGGAAAGCAAAAGAAAAAAGAGTGTCGGCGTGAGTGATGGATGATTGATTGATTGATTGATTGCATCACATGTTTGAGCCGCAAAGCAAAGAGCATGCATGATAGTGCAAGTTGCATGGGAATGGCATGTTGATGTTGATGTGTGCGCATGCATCTGCATTTGCATTTGCATTTTCATTTGCATGTGCAGTTTCCTCGCATGCTTTCACTGTCCTTTCATCTCTGTCACCATCACTCCCACATCCCACCTTATATTATTTTTCTCATTTTTTATACATTAATATACCAAATCACAAACAATCATTTTTTAACAATTTTAAGATTTCCAATTTCGATTAATGAAAAATAGAATAAATTACATTAAATAGTTTTTTTTTGTGAGAATTATCAGTAGAAAAACAACTTCAATGCTAATTTTGATAAATGTTTTTGTTTTCACTGTTCAATACGTAGAAATTAAAATTTTACGAGTTTTTTTCTATAAATTTGGAATACTTTCAGATAAAATGTACTTATTCTTCTTTGAAATTAAAGAAAAACTGAAATATGAATTGTATTTAAAGTAATTTGAAAAGAGAATCGACTAGTAGAAAATAAATGAAAAACTCATATACTAAGCTAATGGATACAGTTTATGTAAATAGTTTATCATTTATTATATTTTTATATTACAACAATAAATACATTAGTGGCTTAATGCATTCATAATTTATTCAGAAGTATTATAAATGTGGTATAAATAAATTTATCATAATTATTGACCTAAAGGAAATTACAATAAATAAAAAATATTGTTTTAAAATATGATAAAATTGTTGCTTAAATATTATCTTTATTCATGTGACATTATCTTTAGTTTCCTTCTCCATTTACTTTTTATAATTAACGTTCTTTAGCTTCTAGTAACTTGTATTTTGATATTTTTTAATTTGCTAAAGCTCATTTTTTTTTTCATTTTCGATACATCATATAAAAATTCCTTTCTAACTTAAAAAAATTCTAACGTTTTATTCTAAATGATACGTTGTTGATAAATGACTAATTCCTTTTCTTTGACATTATCAATCTATTTTTTTATCAGTATTTAATTTTATTGATAATGATAATTTCTTACAAGATTTGAACTAGTATGATCAAATAATGGGTACCACTTTTTTTATAAAGCTTTTATCTTCGAGTGATTATCCTATTCTTTCAAAATATACTAAATTGATATAAATATTTCCTAATTATCTTGAATTAAGTATCATTTCAATTTATAATTTTTCCTCCTTTATCCTAAAATCCTAAAATACAAATAAGTTAAGAGTTAGTAAATCATTTAAAGACTAGGTATTGGTTTAATATAAAGAATAAAATAAATAAGTTGTCAGTTTTTTTATAAATTACTTCTATCATATTATTTCGTTTTATGAAAGTTAGTTTTACAATGGTTTCTAATATATTTTAAATTTTTAGCACTAAATGAAGTTTTATATATTTAAATAAATTAAGGTCACGGTATCTATTGTAGTCTTATTAGTTATTAGAAGAACATTAAAAAAAATTATATTATTTTTGTTATAAAGAATTAAAAAACTAAACTTCAATTATAAGAATCGAAGTATTAGATTTACAAGTAAATAAAAAATAGAGAGAAAAAATATTATTAAATTAATACATTAAAACAAAAAAAAAACTTTCTGTCACTCTAAAATATTTAAAAAGTCCAGTTTTAATCATTCTAAAAAAAAATATTTAGTCTTCCAAACATATTTGAACTATATTTTTTATAAAAAAATTATTTTAACTATTTGAAAACTATTTTGTCTTAAGGAATAAGGTAATAGAGGTGTCATTTCAAACCTAGATTGGGCAATGAATTCTGACAATTCCATTTCCACCACTCATGTATACTCTCTTTATTCTCATTTAGATATGTCATTGTTTCTTTCTTTTTATTCTTTCTTTTTCTCTCCCATTTGTTAGATTCTATTGCCAACAATTTCATCACACTGATGTCTTGCTACTTTATAGTGTTTGATTTAATTGGCATGACCCAGTTTAGGATGATAGGTATCTACTTCAGTTGTTGATTTTTGTGTGGGCTGTTGGGTTGGTGGATAAGGGTGGTTGTTCTTTTTGTCCCTTGTTTTGGTTGCAGTGGGTTTGTATTGGATTTGTTTTGAGTTTGTACGGGTTTGCTTTGAGTTTTTGTTTTGAGTCTTGTACGAATTTTTTAATGGTAGAATTTTTTGTCTCTCTCATTGTGTTAGTTTGGGAGACCTGAGATTTGATTCATATTATATAAGTATGTATAAGGGTTTAACCACCTTAAGTGGTTCCTGTTATTCCATCCTTATTGCTGATAAAAAAAAATTTCATCACACCCTAGGCAAAAATATTGCTAATTAGCAAGATTTTGCACAAACATGTTCCAATTCGCATTTATTATTATGAGAAAATTATTTATTAATAATATAAACTAATTTAAAATTAGTAATTTTTGTAGTCTTTAAAATGATCTCTAATTTAATCATTATAGTAACTAATTATTTTTTTCTCTGAAATTGATTTCTATTTAATGATTTTCTTCTAGTGATTAAGTAACTTTCTTGTGTGTTTCTTTATAGACCTCAAGCAAGTAATACAGTCAAGCCATCACTCAACATAAGAGAACATAGTCAATTTAAATTTGCAAGTTATCCATGATCACATTTTTAGTTGTGCAGTAAATATTTCTATTTAGTCAAGTTTGACATTCTTGAACACAATGTTATTTCTACGTTTTCATATTTCACTCACTATGCTTACCCACATACAACCTCACATTGTGTTTTCAAACTTAAATAATCTAAAATAAAAGAGTTTAAAATGCAATTTTGGTAGATAATGTTGAATAATTAGCTCCGAACCAATTATATCATAGGTTTCGGGATTAGACCAAATGTAACAAAAATAAATAAATGATTAACATTTTCTTAACACATACGGTATTATCAAAGTTAAGCCATGCTACTTTGATTAATAAAACTTTCTAACCTATTATTTATGCAGAAGAGATCCTTAATGTTCAAAAAATGCTCCAATAGTTTTCAGCATTTTCCTCCTTCTTTAATACTTTGATTACAATGAGATGGTTAATTGCATTAAATTTTATTTGTGTTATATTTTTTATTAACAATACACTAAACAAAAAGTAATTGTAAAAAACAAAGAATAACTTAAATCACAATTAAGATGAGATGAATTAGTTGAATTAAATATATATTGTAATTAAAACACTTCAAAAAATGGATACTATAAACAACAATAATGGATACAATGAAATAAAATAATAATAATAATATAGTCAAAAAAGTACACACAAACTTTTATATTAGTTGAATTCTACAAAAATCTACATTCAATTCAATTAAAAAGTTTAATCTTAAAACTTCTGAAAAAAAATGCTAAAGATAAACTATGCCAATTTGTCATAATAAAACAAGAAAAACCAAGATATAGAGTCAAGATGAAAATAAATATATAGATTATTTGCAAAGCTCATGAAAACCAAATTATTATTTAAGATAATCAACTATAAACTTAACTTAATAGACTATCATGATCAAAAGTCACTGTGAGTGCCAACGTTTATCCTATAATTATTTATGTTGTATACTTTGTGTGTATCATACAACCAATAAAAACGTTGTCCTATAATTCTATTAATTCGATTTTAGAAACTTATCCATGTGATTAATTTATTACCAAGTTTTTGCTTGAACATTCTCAAATTTGATTAAATCCACAGTCATAGTTCATGTCAACTCTTTATTTATGACATAGATAAAGTTAATTCAATGTTAGAGTCATTGAGAGAGCTTACTGGTGCTAAATGTATTAAGATTATTCAGCTATTTCGATAATTGTGTATTTGTAGAATGGAGCATACATGTAAAGAATCAGAAATTGCCAGTTTTGATAAATCAGAATGTGAATAGAAGAGTGTGCATGCACACCAAACATCAAAATGATGAACAATGAAGAAGGTTTCAGCACAGTTGATAAAAAAATTCACCAGTTTGGGATGAGAAGGACTCCAAAATCAGCAATATACAAAAGAAAAAAGCAAGTAGAGGAAGAAGGAAAACAAAGGTAAAATTGATACAGACTAAGTTCTCCTCAAACCACTTTACAAGCCTCTCCTCTAGTCTCCAATGTGAAATTCATGTACATGTAATCTTTTGATACAGCACTCTTGCACATGAAAAGTTGTGATTCAGTAACAAAAGCCACAGGAACTGGAAAACTTCTTGCCTTTACTCAAGGTTAGTGTTGGTAAATATATACTTCATAAATGTGACCACTAAAATTAATGGTATGGCAGAAGGAACAAGAATGGCTTCCTCAGTCTGACTCCAATGAATTACTGTCTCCATCAGATGAGAACTTGCTGATTCCCAAATTAGGTTGACTCCCTTGGAAGCCATCTTCCTGTGTGTTGTCTCTCACTCTTCCAGCTTTGTTGCGAATATTAATGCCCACTGGGAAAGGAACCTGTGTTCCTTACAAAGTTAGCAGCCATTCTGTATGTAGTTTCCTAAGGGAAGTGCAAATTTCAAATGTCTTGCCTAGATTTCATACTAACGTTTGAAATAATTAGTCACTATATTAACTAAACTAGATACTATTTTAGAGACTACAAAATTATTAGTATCTAAAGTGGTTTCTATTATTAATAAAAATTTATAAAATGGTTTTTGTATTGGTATCTAAATTAGCTATCAAGGTTTTAGCTACTAATGTTTTAGATTCTATATTGGTCTCAATTAGTCTTTTAGAGACTAATTTAGAATCTAAGATATTAGTAGATAAAACCTTGCTAGCTAATGGTTAGATATCAGTTTAAAAACTACTTTATAATCTTTTATTAGTAATAGAAACTACTTTTGATATCAATAATTTTTTTAGTCTCTAAAATTGTATTTAATTTTATCCAATAGTAACTAGTTATTTTGGTCTCTAAGATTGGTTCCAATTTGATGATTTTCTTGTAGTGCATGCTATATCATGCTTGAGGCAAGCAAGAATACATGCTAAATCATGCTTGAAGCAAGTAAGAATATATGAAATGTAACAGATAAGTGGATCTTAAGAGAAATCTATACCTGGTCACCGGCATTAGGGCCATCTGTATTGAAGAGGATAGGCCTGCAGCGCTTATCCTCATTCATCAAGCTTGAATTTTGGAAGTGAGCAATGAGTGCTGATTTCCCTTGTATGCGAGCATATGCAAGTGATGCCACTTTCTCACTGTTGAATTTCTCCCATTTCTTTCCATTGAACACCTGCCAGAATTGCATCATATTATTTAGTCAATTGGTACAGTTGTTTGTGTGTGAAAGCTGTGTGTGATTATAAGTTTAACTGCAGCCATTTTCATTGTATCATCATTTTCTAAAACTTACCTGATAGAATGGTATAATCAAGTCGGGGTTGATTATGTTGATGAATGCATATCCCACGTTACATTTGTTCTGCAATTAATGTTGATTCCATGTGAATAATCAAACAAAAAATGAGAAAGGAATACTAAAGTAAATTAAATTTCATGGTAGAAATGTTCTATAAAAGGAACCCGTTTTCAAGAAAGCAAGTATATTTTACTAAAGAAGATAATTTAGATGAGAGTTGCATTTTCTTAAACTTTCTTATTGTCTGATTTGTTCATGAAAATGAGTTTCCTTGCTAGAAGGGCAGTTCATTTTCCTCTCATTGAATTTGATGTAAAAAACCAAGAAAATATTTTCATTTTACTGCAGCATGAAACAAACAAATATGTTCCTGAAAGATATTTCTCTATACAACAAATGGACCATTAACTTATTGTAAAGGGAGAAATCACTTGCCCTGAAATCAATTGGTAGGTAAACAAAATCATAAGTTCCTCTATGGCGTTCGTCAATTGCAGCCAACAGCATCTTGGATGTATACCTGCAAGAAAACAAATCAGGGTCTAGGATAATGATAAGATTCATAGCTGAGATGTCAAGTTGTATAGTGATGCTGACATGAAAGTTTTATAAAAAAAATTATAAGATTAACAAAATTAATGTAAACGAGGTGTAGAACTGAAATAGAATTCCTCATTTTCAGCAAAAACTATGCAGTACAGATGACAAGGTTTCATACATGCTTAAAACCGATGAAAAAAAATCAAAAGCTTAATCTTGTGCTTATATTCACAACCATCCACCAAGCTCACTCACCATAATTCTGATATTAACGAAGAAGGGGCTAGGTGAAATGATAACAGTGTTAGCTTTATAAATATATGTAGTCTACTAAACTGGTCAGTAACCACATCAAAAAGTGAAAAATAAACAGGAAAAAATTTGTCAAATAAGTCATGTTCATATGGATTCAGAATCTATTCACTCGTGGAGAAAAGAAGGAATAAGAAGTTTGTCTACAACCAAATCTACAAGTGAAAAAGTAACAAAGATTGACATAAACAGCTTCAATCAAAATTAAAAACAAGGTTTCTAAAAAACTTGAATTTTCGAAAAGAATTTTGCAGAGAAAGTTAGTCTCTCTTTAAAGAAGAAATTTTAGTCTAAAGCCCAACTAACTAGGAGTAATTTGCTTAAGCTTGAAGTTCACACAAGAGTTCTTTCTAGGTGTTTGTGAGTCTTTTTCCCCAACATCAAATTAATAAAAGGGCTTGCTTAAGAAATCATACATCCTAAGCTTGGCTGAAAACTCCAAAATCTATTGCAAAGTGAAAGCACAACCCAAAATGTACCAAATGAATATAAAAACGTTTGCATCAAAGAAAGTAAAAATGTAAACACAAAAGGCTAAAGCTATTCAAAAGTAATATATACATTGCTACTTACTTGTTAGGAATGTTCTTTATCATAAGTGTTGTTCGGATATCTTCCCCTCTTTTTATGCGGTCAATATCAAGTTCATACTGTTTCTTGTCAGCCAAGTTTGACACACTTTCAGTTCTCCTGTTTCTTGTACGTTGCTTGTGAGTCTCAAATGAATTAATCATATGGTTTCTTCCAGGAAACATTAGGTCCTTTTGGTTATGAAAATGGAGTCCAAGATTCTTGGGGATGAATCTAAAGTCAACAGAGTTTCCCCCAAAATAGGGAAAGAAATTATAAGAAACAAAGTCAACACAGTTTGGTGTTGTATTACCAGAAAATTGCATATTCCCAAGAGAATCCCCTGCATAGGTATGTCTTCTGTCCCAAAAAGGAGCTGAAGGAACATGCTGGCTATTTATGGGTAGAACAGTTGTCATCATATGAGAGGGTGACCTAGGAAGTCCATGCAATCTTGGCAGGGTGGGGGATGCACAAACTCCATCAAAATATACAGGTGAATTTGGCCACATCATTTCAGGAGGCTGATATGAGTTGCCACATTTGTAATGATGGGCAGGAGGAAGAGGGAAGCTTCCACTACCAGAGGATTTGAAAACTGAGAAAAGGGGGAGAATAAATATGATCAATTTAATATTTCTTAATTTAGGATTTATTCATAGAGATTCATTTCATTGGTATAATAAGCTTCCATCTAGTCTGTTCTTAGAATTCTTTATGAATAAGTATAGTTTACTATGTATCGTTTTTGTTAACACATGAGTTTTGGTCTAGTTTCTCCACATTTTTTTGTATTTTTTTTTAATAATATTTTTTTCATGTGATGGCAAATGATTGTTGTGGTGTCAACCTAACTGAGATGTCAAGTTGCATATTGATGATTAACATGGAAACTTTTATAAAATAAATAAATAAAAAATCTAGGAAGTTCCATGATTTGCTAGCCATAGGATGAAGAAAAAAGGACAAGTGATAGTAAAAAGTTATTACACATCCCAATCTATTGCACTTTTGAACTTACCACATTCATTGAATTCCATGAAGCGTCCATTGGAGTTTACTGGACAGAACTGCATGTTTTCTATTCTTTCCTGTGTTTTAAGATTGATGTTTGATGCCACCTCAGGAGGAATACGGTGAACATTGTTAGCTAAACCATCATGAAATTCTGGAAGGGAATGGGGATGAAAAGCTGATGCGTCTTGAACATCAAAATTCAACTGGCCTGGTGAATCGTGTTCAGTAATTTCACATCTGTTGTCAAATGATTTAACTCTGGCCAGTGATGGTAAGAAGTTAGGAACACTTGAAGAGACCCCTTGAACACAAGCAGTTTTCACAGATGGTGTACATGAGGCAGGCTCAACACCAAGAATTCTTCCACCATCCATCTTACCAGATTTAGAAATGCCATGCAAACCTGGTCCAATGTACAAACATCAGTGAGGGAAAAAATATGTTTCTGCTGCTGAATTGATAGTTGATTAGCATATGTTCTACCTGGGAAGCTAGTTGGTGACTTAAGAGGAGGGCTGTTCTGATGCAGATAAAGGCTACTTTCTTTCCGTTCTAGCTCTGGATGAATCTGTTGAGCCATACTGCAGCCAAATAAAAGCAAAGAAAAATTAGAAGAACAAAAACAAACAAAAAATAACAATTAAATGGCTTCTGATCCTGTAATTTGCTTCTTCAAGCCATGGTTATAGAATGGAGATTCGAATCGTGAATCTTTTTCGATTTTTTTAATCGTGAATCAAATCTTATTATGAAACACTGATATTTTATAAAAAAACAAATGCAGACTAAATTGTGATAGAAGTTTTGAGGCAAGATTTGTCTGGTATTGCTGTGTGTGTGACAGGAGCAAAATTAAATTGAAAAGCATATGTATGGAAAAGCACAATTGAACCCAAAGATTACCTCCATTTTGAGTTTTCAGATAGGTATGGTTCAACCTTTAGCCTCTTCCTGATAGTATCATCTCTATTTAAAGCATGGAGAGCTGCCTCTGCTGCTCTAAAATCATAATATTCAATCAACTTGTGATGTTGCTGATCATGTGGGGTTTTACGAATCTGCAGTTCAAGATAGTCAGCAACCAGACACTAAAAAATTGTTCTGATCAATATTTGTGCAATAAATTGATTGGTAACAAACTCACCTCCTTGATTTCCCCGTATATGTTAAATATACGGTGAAGCTCATTATTCGAAATAGATGAATCATACAAAAAGACCAGAAGGGTGCCCTGATTCATATCTTTCTTGGAAGGACTATCCTGATAAAATTTGTTCCACAAGCAAGATGTCACTATCGAACTCAACACAAGCAAATACTTTTAAGTGTTACGAGGAATCTGATTCTCAGCACAGTACGTTGTAGCATTATCAAAAAGACCAATAATTATAGTACACGATTGGATGAGCTTCTGTGTTCTAGGAGAACTTTTTTTTAAGAAAATACAAAGGGCTCATCCATAAACTAAAATTAGTTTATACAAGAGTTAAAATTAAAACTTTTAAAAACTATATGGAAAAGTTTCGACAACTTAGTTTATGCATAAACTAGTTTGAACTTAATTTGAAATTCTGAATAAAGAATGTGTCTATACAAACAAAAGGACAAGAAAACAGCAAAAGCATACCTCAAAAAGAGACCTCAATTCAGAATCTTCAACATCACTTTTAGTGTTTCTCACAACTAATGCTCTAGAAGGGTGTTTATGGCAAGGCTGTTCACCATTTCGTAGTTGACTGTTACAAGCTCCATCAAGGATTTCAGAATTCTTTTGTCCAGAAGATGGACTATTATCATCTCCTAAATCCATCCCTCCAACACTACTGAAAATATCTAGTTCATCCATGTCATCACCAGAGCTGTCTTGGATGATGTGATCGAGCTCAAGTTCATTTGTCATTCCAGAAAGTAAATCATCATCACTGGGGAGTAGATTTCCTATAATTTGAGCTTCAAGCTCTTCAAGAGAGTCAAAAAGTCTTTCTTCCTCGTAGTGGGAAGCAACAGTGTCAACAGAATGCCCATATAAAGCATTATTTGCTGATGATCTCACTGCACCAATAGAAGTCATACAAAGGCATTTTAGCTGGTAGTTTTCTTTAGAAACCATAGTATACAACCTGTTTGGAAAAATCAGAACTAATTCTCCCTTTTTGGTGCAGATACAAAAAACTCATTTTAGAATTTAAATTAGAACAGTAGAACCTCAATTACTTATCCACTCAAAGTAGGCGAAACATACATTAAGAGGCAAATAAAACTTACATTTCCTGCTAAACAACTCCGACAGAGAACTTGAAAAGAGGCTACTCTCATTCTGAGTAGCAACTATATTGACTTTGCTACGATCTGGTAAATGGGATAATGCTTGTATATTCAAGCTGGTTTTTATTCCTTGATCAAAATCTACATGACATAAAAAAGTCAAAGACTGATTAATATGTCATTCTGTCCCAACAAAGTAGTACATCAATGCATCTCTGAGTTACTTTATGTTCTTAGACTTGGCATCATGACTAGTAATTTTCTAACTTCTTATTACTTCTTTTTGAGAAACAAACTAACCTAAAAGCTTATGTTAAATGGTTTTCAGCACACCTTGTGTGCAAAAAGCCTTTTGGGCTTGAAGCAAACAGAGCACAAGAGCACTCAAACATGACAAGTCAAGCTCTACTAGTAATCAGCAACCAGATAAAAGTTTTAAAATTGCTGCAATGTAAGCTTCCTAATATAGCAACTTGCATGTGCAAAGCAAGCAAATGACTCCTAAATCCTTAGCAACATATATACAAAAAAATATATAAATTTGGGGAAAAAAAGGTATTTAGCAGCAGATAACTGCAAAACGAATCCACTCAGTCATGACAATAATAATAATAACACAATCAAATACTAACCATAGCATTTTGGCATGTTATCTGATTTCCATAAGCTAGCCTGCCTCAGCAAAGAGAAAGAGATAACAGGAATAAAACATTGTTTAAATTTCAAAATTTTACAAATGCCCATATATATATATATATATATATATATATATAGAGAGAGAGAGAGAGAGAGAGAGAGAGAGATGAAATCAGAAGATACCTCATTAGCAGAACAAATATCTTCAGAGGAATACAACGATGAAGAGAAACAATTGAAGTCAATTGTTTCAGAAGGCATGATGAACCCCACAATGTGCTATACTACAAAAAATAAAAACTCCTGACTTTTTATATCTGTTGAGCACAGCATAGCATGGCAGTCAATTCAACATTTTACTTCCCCAGCAAGAAAGCTACGAGGAATTATAAATCTTCCAAGTTCAGCACACGATTAGAAACATAAAAACTCTTAATTACGATAGATTATGAAAAGTTAAAAGCCATTAAACTAAGAAGAATGTGAGATGTTGTGTGGTTCCTACAATTTCCATGTGGCATGTTCTCAATTTCATTTTTTTTGTAAATTTAAAACATGATTACGATTCACATGATCAAAACCATCAAAACCATCTAGTTCCAAATCATACAATAATTTCTCAAGATCATGACCATCTCATATGACACACAACATTAATTGCAAATCCACCGACATTCTGAACAATCAAGAGGATTTCAAACAGTTGAACATCTTAAAATCCACCGCCCACCCCATAAAAGAAAAAAACTAAGTTACTTGAGCTGTTGAACATTCTAAAACCACAAAGTCAAAAACCAAAACTTGATTACAGAAGAGACAAAAATTTGACGTAAACCAAAAACCCCATGATGGAAAAGCTAAAAGGGGTGCCAAAAACAAAGACTCTATCTACTGACCTTGTGGGAATTGGAAGAGGAGAAGACAGAAATGGAGGGAAGGGGTGAGAATGAGTTAAATAGTAGTATTATATGGAAAGAAAAAGAAGAAGTGTGAGAGAGAAAACGAATAAAGTAGGGCATAAGGCAAGGTGGGAATTTGCAAAAAGGGAGGATCATCTTTGTAGGTATCAATGCATGTGTGGCGTGCAAGATCCTCCATCCAAATCTTCTCACAACCTTTCACCGTTCCCTGCATTGCACGTTAACTAACTTCTTCAACTTCTCTCCTTTCTCACCTTCACATCTTCTTCTTCTTCTTCTTCTTCATTCCCAACTTCAACGGAATTTCTGAGCTCTCGCCGGAACTGTGGTTTTTCCGGCAAGTAGGGACGGAGAGACGGTTGTTTTTTTCTGTTTATTCGTTAACGGCGTCACTGCGGTTTCATACTATGATGTTCTTGTTGAAATGACTTTCTTACCATTCTTACAATCATTGTCTCCTTATCCATTAAAATGTCTGTACATGTGTTTAACAACTACATTACATTGAAGTCACTGAATTAACACATTGATTGGATAGATTAATTTTTCTGAGTTTATTTAAATTTTAAATCGATTATTTTCATTATTATTTTCTTGGAACAAAGTGTGAAAATGATAAGAGTTTCAACGTATTTTCTTTTAATAAATAAATAAATATCCCATGTTTCCAATGTATTTTCATGAGGTTTTTCCATAGAAATATTTATTAATTTGTTAATTAACACGTTCAAAGATTCAATAACATTACCTTAATATAAAGTAGACCAAAAACACACTTTTTAATATAAAATAATAAATAAAATAGAAGCTTGTATTGAAAGGTATATTGCATTTATTATTTAATCATCTTTTTATTTGTTCATGTAAAAATAATGCATTAATTTCCTTTGTTTTAAATGGACTAAGTGCCCTCGTGTTTAAAGGAATAAAAAGAAAGATTTTTCATGGTTGTGTGAATCCATCCATTTAAGAGATCTAAATCTTAAAATGATAAGTTTATATTCCTTTTTATATATTGTTGATCTTGCTTACTATTAAGAAAAAATAGTAATTTTTTACAATAAAATATATTTTTTCTTCTAATAACAAAAATTCAATAATATTGCATTTGCTGTTTGAGTATGCTCTTTCAAGGATGCTGTTTAATGAAACCACAAATTTTTGTTACTTTATTGCATTTTCTTACATGTGTAAATAACTTTACCCAATCTGGTTAATCATTTAAATACAAATCTTCACTACTTCAACAAATTAACTATTTGTCTTTTATCAACCTTTTTTAAGTATTATTTTGAAGCTTACCAAGTGAATGCATTTGTTAAGTAAAAAAATTAAAGGCCTGTTAATATAATATTTAATAAATACAATCGTGTAAATTAAAAAGTAAAAAAAAAACATTTTTTTTTATATTTAGAATCCATTGTTAAGCTAACTTTGGCGATTTTATGTATTATATATATATTATTATTAACAATGTCAATTTTGCCATTTTTTTATTTCATAGAATAAAACTGTACTTTTAAATTACTTCAATTGTTCTTATTGGAAATAGGACCAAAATTTATGCACTAATAGAAATGAGACAGTTATCAATAATAATATAATACAGCATAAAGTACTAATAATAAATTTTAAAAGGGAGAGAAAGGAAACTTGAGAGAAAATAGAGGGATTAATTTCCAAAAAGGAGAGAAATGTTTCTTCCCTGGGAGAAGCATGATCTTCATTGTTTCTTCATACTTCACATATTAAAACCTACTTTAGCCTACACATTGGTAGTAATTAGAAATTAGCAGAATGTAATTATGGTTGTTTCTTCCTGCACCTCCATATATTCTTCTCCCACCTCCATACATTTTTATATTTCCAAAAATACCCCTCTGTAATATTCCGATTATGTAATCCGAAAGTCTTTTTTTAAATTCATAATTAACTTCTGGATTACATAATCCGGAAGTATTTTTTCAGATGCAGGATTAGTTTTCGAATTATGTAATCCGGAAGTCTCTTTTAAATGCATGTATGGATTACATAATCCGAAAGCTATTTTATGGGGGTGGCACAAGAAGGTTAAAAAGGTATTTTCATGTTGTGTATGGGGTGCCAGAAGAACCTATGGAGTTGCAGGAAGAAACAGTCTGTAATTATGGATAGGTGTTTCATGATATAGGAATTGGGCTAGAGGTACAATTTGGCCCAGAAAAAGAGGCATAGAAATTATATTCAAATTTTGCTTTTTACACCCCCACTATTACTAAATGCACCCTTTTCCAACAGATAAAAAGACTAAAATACACTCCTTCACTGCACCGCACTATCACTGATCGCTGTTCCACTTTGCCACTGTAGAAGAAGAACACACTGTAGAGGAAGAAGAAGAGAGAGAGAGAGAGAGAACATGCTACAATTTTTATTTTTTTTTAAAAGTCATTTTAAAAATTATTATATACGTTCTAAAAATCTTATTTTAAATGTATTTTTTATGAATTCTAAAAAATTTGTTTTACAAATCTCCTTCTAAAAATCCTGTTCCAAAAAAATTTTAAAGTGTATTTTGAAATTTTTCCAGAACAGATTACTGGGAAGTCACTTTAAAAAAGGATAAAATGTTTATTTTGATAATTGTGGGGGTGCAGAAAGAAGAACCCATTATATTTTTCTAACAAGATATGGGCTTACAGTTTTTTTGTGCCAGTTTACTCTTGAATATGGATCTAAAATTTCTTAACAGAAAGTGAATATGACTATGGGTGATTCTTGTTACCATGAGAATGAAAAATATTTTGAGGAATAAATAACAACATTTAAAATAAAGAGTTAAAAGAAATGGTATTTTGAAGAAAACAATAAGTAATTAAGAAACAACTAATAAAGTTTAAGTAGTGTATAGTTTGTCTTGGGATGAGAATTTTTGTTAAGTGGAGTTATTGTTTAAAGACCAAAAGATTGAAAGGTCAAGAGGTCGTTAGTATGATTCAATAAATAGATTTAAAACAAAATATTTATAGTATATTTAATAATTGTAATGTGAAGAGTAAAACTCAATTAAGTTAAAAGTCGAATAAGTGAATCGTATAAATAAGTGAGGTAAGTCATCGAAGTCCCTTGTAGATACTACTCACCTGAGAGTTGATATTGAGTCCAAAAGTCGAGAACCAAATCTAACCAAAATAAGTGAAAAAACTCTTATCCCGCAACCACCGAGGATCAGTTCAAGCCTAAGACAGTAGTGAAAGTCCAAAGAAAAAAAAATACTAATTATTTCTAAATCTGTGTAAGTAAAAAAAAATTAAAAATACAAAATATCAATTATTATATTCTATCAATATTTTCTAAATATTAATCAATTATCTCGTTTTGTTCAAATAGTTAAATGAATATAGTTTTTTAACACAAATATTCTTAGTTATTTTTTTATGAAAAATATAGAAATGTCAACAACACAACATGACTATAAAACGTTAGTATTTTTATTTTTTTTCTAAATTACATGTACCTTTCACAAAAAGACAAACCTAGATTGAGTTTTATAAGACAAAAACTTTCTTATTAAACAGAAGAATTCGATATGAAAATTATGGTCAAAAGAAGAAAAAATGAAAATTGGTCATAATCACCTAAGTAATTTAAAGTAATATAATATATTTATTTAAAATAATTATCAATGATTTAAACTAATTTTTAATCAATATATTTCAAACAATCTTAATTAATTGAAATCAAAAAATATATATTGGCTGTAATTATCCTAATCAATGTCAATGTGAATTAAAATAATAATAATTAAATTAAAAAATGAATGCTGATAAAAAAAATTGAGTGCTTAAATTACAATTGCAGGAATAAAAAAGGGGAAAACCCAAATTTAGGGTATTGAATTATTAACCAGAGATTGCAGGTAACGATATTCTGCGCTTCAAACATATCCTACAAAATTACCTTGCAAATTGAAAACAGAAAAATAATTTGTTGAATAGGTTCTATATAATTAGATGTTCTTCGTGCTATGAACAGTTTGTTCTAGAATTTTGAAAAAAAAAATGATAAAAACAGAGGAACAAGTAGATGAAGAAGAACTCGCGAGAAGAGGAAGAAGAAATAGGAGAAGAAGAAGGGAGATACCTGCGTTTGAAGAGTGAGAAGTGATAAAGCAAAGCTATAATGGTGCTCATTACTTTTAAAATGTAATGAATCTCCACGGGTATCAGTAGTCTGTTAGTGCACCGTTCCGAGTAATAAACTGGGATAAAACAAATCTCTTTCTTTTTATTTATGTACTAACAGAAACGCTCTTACATATGTATATTTTTGCATTTTTCTTTTTTCTTAATTTTAAAAATGATAAAAATTAATATATTTATAAAAATAATTTTGGAATGGTCAATTTTTTAAAAAAAAAACATGTAAAAGAATAATGATGAATAATCAAACTCTTATTTATTTTTCTTTGGTTTGAATTTTTCTTTTTTTTCAAATTTTTTTCTCTTTTATCATTGGTGATATTCAAGTAAAGTTATAATCTATTTAGTACAGACACTGACACTGACACGGACACTAATACGATAGAGATACGTAAAACCTCTAAAATGTAAGACACAGAGACACAAATTTATATATTATATAATTATGAATTATATAAATTGACAATAAAAATTTATGTGCACAAGTATGTTCCAAATTATTTTTTGGAGCATAAAGATGTTTTTCATGACTGGTTCACAATGATTTGTTTCTTATTTTTATAATCATAATAACAATTTATACAATAATTTTTTTTTTAGAAAATTAATGTCTTTTTCCTCTTTAAAATTGTGCTAGAACTGTACTAGAATTGTCAAAAATCTAACAAATATTTTTTTAATTAGACACTTCACAGATGCGTGTCCTACAGGTGTTATACGAGTATTGGTGTCCGATACAAACCGACACGCCATTTAAGAGGAGTGTCCGAGCTTCATAGGTTATAATTCACTTGATGGTAGATACAAATGAATGATGATTTTAACAAAAAATATAGTTGTTTGAAATGGATCGAAGAGAGTGATTAAAAATAGATATTATTTTATTTGATATGTGAAAATTGTTGTGAAAGAAGAAATGAGGGTGAGGGTATGCTATGTCCCTTTTTTTTTCTAATATTGCCTTAAAATAGGGAATTAAGATAGGAGTGAGGAGTTAGTTTGTATATAAAAACTCCCTTAATATTAATTTAAAAAATTAAAAAATAATTTTATTTTTTAGGTAATTCATATGAAATGATAAAATATTTCATTGTACTAACAAAATAAGATATATTAACTAAGGATAGAATCAAAAAATATTTATGTACATAAAAAAATGGTTATAAAGAGAAATTCTCATATAAATTATATACATTTAATTATATATAAAATTATAAGTTTTTAATTAATTAATTAATATTTCTTCTAATTTAATTAAGAGTTGTGTCTTTTTGCTTATCTTTTACTTTCATTCAAAAAAAAAACACGTGCCACAGACCATTTATCTTAGTCTCACTCAAAATAAAAATGACACCTTTTCTTGATGTGTAGTTTCTTTAAGAATTTGGAATAAGGTTGATAATTCAACATTTGAGATAAAGACACCCCAAAGACTCACCTCAGAATAAAGACCCATTAGAGAAAACAAATATTTTATTAAAAACAAAGAATAATTGTTGAATAAACTAAATACCCAGATGAAAACGATTTTTTCTTCTTCAAAATATCATATACCAATAGAAAATAAAACTTCTTAAAAATATAAACACCTAGTTGAAATCAATGAAGATCCATAACTCTATTTAGACATATGTCATCACTGTATTTTTTTAATCTTAATAATAACTAGAAAATGGTAACAAAGGTTGTGAGTGGCCATTAAATATTCAATTAACAAATGCAAGGATCGTTGTCTATTCTTGTCCACTACAATCCATGTTAATAACTTATTTTGGCTCCCTCATAACAAGAAGTTATGATTAGTGCAATTTTTAAACATTAATCTTTGTACTACTAATATTTAGTATAAATTTTCTGTTTGTGATTTATTATTTGTATGTTCAAAGATGTAATCGATATGTAGTGTAGATAATACCGACACTGATACGACTTGGATATGTACACGAAAATACATATAATTTATAAAATTTAGGATACAGGTACATAAATCTATATATCATATAATTATAAATTATAAAAAATTGACAATAAAGATTTGTTGTCCAAAAAATAATTTTTGAATTAAACACTTCACAGATACATGTCATACGAATATTGTACGAATACTAATGTTCAACACAAACACGTCATTTAATAGGAGTGTCCGAACTTCATAATCACACCTAAAATATCTCATTTAAAATGTGATATTAGTGAAGTTGAATTTCAAGTTGTCTTTTATTGAATTTTTTACCAACAATTCCTTTACAACTCGTAATATTTTCTCATACAAACATGATTTTTTTTATCTTTGTGACTGAAAGTCAACATTAGGAAACGCATATTTTGGGGTCCTAACCTCATCATGTGGTGTCTTGAAAAACAAATAGTTATTGTCAAACTAAACATTAAGGTAAAATATCATAATTTTTTCTACTAGGAAAAAAAGAGAGTAACTCATAAATTATAATTCAATTGTGATTTAATTCATATAATTTTGATTGTGAAAAATTAATAATTTGACATTGACGTTGAGAGAAAGACACGGTGATTTGGATGCATTATCACAACTAAGACACGAAAAAGGTGTTTCTTTCTCTAAAATATAACACTACGTTCATTCTTCTATATCTACTCAATAATTTACGCAAACTGTTATTTTTAACTAACGTAAAATGTGTAGAAATAAAAAATATTTTTTTGGCATAAATGTTTTTATACTATAATTAAAACTTTTGTCTCATTAGCTGTATAGATAAGTCATTAATCAAAAGCAATTAAAGAATTATTAAATGATTTTTAAGTAATAGCACGTTACTTTCTGTTAAAAAACTTAAGAAAATTATAAAATAAACCAATATTAATAATTTAAATATCACATTTGAAAGGAAATTATGCATTTATAATAAAGCATCTTAATATAATGTCATCTGCAACCAAATTTGTTTTCAACTATTCATAATTTGACCTTATAATCAACACTACAAAAGTAAGATTAAAACATGTTATTTTTAAAAATAGTACTTATGTATACGAACAAAATTTTACCAATTCTATCTATTTCAAAAATGTCTAATTTAGATTAGCTTTTATGAGAATAGTCATTTTTTGATAATTTTAATTTTATATATAAATATTTTTTATGAATATTGTACTCATCAGGTCACCACGTGCACGATCATTCATCGTAAAACGAGTTATTGTTTGTTTTGTAGTTTTTGAGCCTCTTATAGTTTTGTACTTAAAAAACATCTATATGGATTAAAAGATTAAGAAGTATATAAAATTAAGCACGAGATTTAAATTTTGTAGTATTGATATGTTGAAATTAATTTCATAAAAAATGTAAAATCTATTAGACAATGACTTAAAAACTTAACTCAATTTTATAAAATATGAAGTTTATACCTATTTATTTATAGTCGATGTGAGATTTTCAACACATTTATCTTTACGCTGAGACAATCAACTCGTACGTAAAATTATATATTTATTGGTAATCCGATAACACTTTGATAACGGGTGACTCGATAAAGCCAACAACTCTCGTTACATTAATGTTTCTGATACTATTTTAAGAACTGAAACTTAAGTCTAACTCAACCTTACAAAATCGACTCGCAAAATTATTCATAAAGTAAAATTTGCACTCATTTATATACTATAAAATGTTTTTATCTTTAGTCGAACAATTATACTAAATTATACTAATGTATCCCATGATGTTAAAAAAGGATTGTGTGTGTGTTTTGTTGATTATGTGAGAATGTAAAGGGGAGCTTACGTAGTAGGCGTGGGATAAATTATAATTGAGTGAGTGTAAATAAAGTGTGAGTAGTGAGTAGTGGGTAATGGAGGAAGCTTAATGAAGGTAATGAGAAAGTGCAAAGGAAGAAAAGAAGAAAGTGGGTTTAATGGAGGGGGCCATGAAGAAGGAGAAAGATTAAGCAAAGATTAGAGGGAAATTATTCGATAAGATAAGGGATTATTAGTGAGTGGTAGGGTAGCATGCCCTTGTCAACTCATCCTCCACACATCATCAACAACTATTTCAAAGGGGATTTGGTATTATTCCCCCTTTCATCGATGCCACATTTATTCAAAATCAAAAAAGTGCTTCAAGCTCCAATTTAACACGTTACAGAGAACTCCCAAACAGGAAGGGAGAAGAAGCATTCAGATGGAATAGGGTTTGGAAAATAACCAAAAACAGGAATAGAAAAAAACTAAGAAAATCAAAGTGCTGTTTGGGGAAGGAATTTTATGTCAAACCAACCCAACAAGTAACCTTTACAAACAAAGAAAATCCCATTAAATCAGAATTAAAGATAAGGATATGACCCCAATAAATAGTAATCAATAATAATTCTTAATCAAAATAATAAATTAAAGAAACCCTTGTTAAGGGTTAAGGGTCAAAACATGTTTAGTGTAGTAAAAAAATTAAAAATAAAACCCCAAATTCAAAGCCAAAAGCCACAAAACACAAAACACAAAACAAAAACCCTCTCTCTTTGTCTCTCTATTTTTTTTCTTTCTCTCCCTTCTCTTCTATCTTACGGAGAGAAACATAAATAAACAAAACCTAAACCCTCTTTTTATTTTTTTCTTAACGCCGTAACGGGCATTGGCAAAGGCACCGTCACAGACGCTCACGTGCGAGTCACGTGTGTTTTGAGAATTCTCTTTTTCATGGCTCTGGACCAGCCTTCCAATCCAAACGCCGTTGACGGGGCGGGTAACGGCGCGACGCCGTGCTCCGCCGCGGACGGAGGCGACGACGGGAGGCCGGCGGCGAGGCTGCCGCGGTGGACGCGGCAGGAGATTCTGGTGCTGATTCAGGGGAAGAGCGACGCGGAGAACCGGTTCAGACCGGGTCGGGGGAGCGGTTCGGCGTTCGGATTGAGCGAACCGAAATGGGCGCTGGTGTCGGCGTACTGCAAAAAGCACGGCGTGAACCGGGAGCCGGTGCAGTGCCGGAAGCGGTGGAGCAACCTCGCCGGCGATTACAAGAAGATCAAGGAGTGGGAGTTGCAGGTCAGAGACGAAACGGACTCGTTTTGGCTCATGAGGAACGATTTGAGGAGGGAGAGGAAATTGCCCGGTTATTTTGACAGGGAAGTGTATAATATTCTTGATTCGCCGTCCACGGCGGCTGCTGCGACGGCCGAGACTCCTACGGCGGCGGTGGAGGCGGCGGGGGATGAGGAAGTGCACCTGTATGATAGTAATCGGAGAGTTGGGAGTGATGATGGGTTGTTCTCTGATTGTGAAAAGGAGGAGATTTTGCTTTTAGCCCCTGGCAAGGATGTTCCTGCACCTGTTCCAATCTCAGGTTCGTTTTTTGGAATCTATTTTGGACACACCCTTTGTGATCTTGTCAACTGCTGTTATGTTTATTGAAAGGGGTTTTTTGTTTTCCTTTTCATCCAATTTTGGTATTGTTCATTTCTTGACAAGGATTGCATTGCAGAAAAATTATGGTAGAAAATTGTCTTATGATTTGGATTTGGGTAGACAAAAATCTATTGATGAGTAAGTGTGTGTTTTGAATTTCAGTTTCATTCAACTGAATTTGAATTCAATCCAACACTCACAATGCTTCTCCGTTTATGCATTGGATAGCACCCTATCTGCGTACAATGCTGTTCTAATGGATTTCCAAACATTCTCAGTGACTAAGTGCGTATTTGTAAAACCGATCTCTCACATTCCGATGATGCAGTTCAACAAAAGTTTAAACGTCACTGAAAGTACTTGGATGAAGAAAATTGATACTAGAAAATCTTAAGAAGGATTATTGGGTATTGGATTTATCAATTATAATTACGTTGAAATACTGCTAATGGTTTTAGGTAAATATTCATATATTTGGTTTCAAGTTAAGAAATTGAATATGAATCTATAGTTGATTTTAGATTGAAATAACTTTTATGCTGGTTCATACAAATTCTATATTAAGTTTTTTTTTTTATTATATAGATCTATAGCAAAAACAAGAAGTAATTCGGTTTAGTTTAAAATCAATTTTAACTTGGTTGCAAGTGACTTTTTCCAGCAACAAATAGTTGTTTTTGTGGTGATTTCATGTTGATATTTTTCTTGAATATTGTTTTTTTTCTGTAGCTGCTGATCCAAACAGACAATTAATCTTGCGAAATCAATTTTGAGTTACTCATGTACTTAGTGTGTGTTTGGTTTTTGCAAGACATTGAATGCTGAAAATAGAGAAGCAAGTATGTTGTTGGATTGGAAAAACGTGGCTTAGGTTTAACCCAACATTTTTTCAGACACCCATTCACAGGGAGTTCAAAGCTAAATATATGCACTATTATGTAATTTATGTAACTGATTCAACTCAGTGAAAAAAGGTTTTGGTTAATATCATTGCTGTTGGTAATGTCTGGCATTTATTGGTATGTGCTAATGTTGTGTTGTCTTTTGTGAAGTTGGATAGTGTCTAGATATGTTACTGTCTCTCATGGCTTTTGGGACACTTTTCTTTTGTAATGAAAGACTAATTTTTAGTGGGTTTTTTCTTTTCGGATTTTTTTTAATTCTACCAATGATGTTGTAAAGTTGGAACTTTGGAGTCAAGGGTACTGGGATTCCCATGTGACATTCTTCAATTATATATATTTCCTTGATTTTTCTCTTCCTTCTGATTTTGCAGAGAAGCAGTTTCAACCACTCCTTCAACTATGTGAAGGAGAAGGCAATGCTCAAGGTAATAGAATTCTATACTCTTTTATTCTTAATGCATTTGAATATTCAATGATGGGTTGAAAATCATGATTATTGTTTTAATATTGGAATAATACGATTAGCAGTTGTATAAGCACCATTCTCATTGAAAGTCGAAACCTTGTATTTTTTCCGAAATGGATTCTTTGTGTTCTGTTGACAGCCTTGATATTTTCGCATAAAAGCTTAGGCCCATGGTCTTCTGATGTGACCAACATGATGTAGTAGGCCCTAAACCTAGTGCCTATGTTTGTTAAAGGGCATCCAATGTCAATGACAGGATAGCCAAACAAAAACGTGGAACTACTTCGGTGTCCTTTCCATGTCTTCAAAATATCATGAATTCAGTGCTTATACAAAGCAAGCTAAAAACTCATTTGTGACAGCTTGCTACCTTGTCCGATGTGTTTGTTTCCCATTCTTTCTGTTGCTGCTGCATTCTAATTAATTTGTTACCCATTTTCTGTCATAAATTTTTGCTATTACATTTAGAATTTCAATAATGCCAGGTCACCTTTTATTCATTCATTTGTTATCCATACTTCTTGTACCTTGTTGCTTTTACTGGAATCTAAATCCGATCCTTGCATATCAAATTTGTCTACTTTAGTACAAACAGAATGATGGTTTATTTGAAGATGAAAATGGTATGGGCTTGCAATAATCCCACATTTTGTGCTTCTGGGATTAAGAATTGATAGGATTGGATCATTCAATGTATGATTGGTTTCTTAATATTATATTGGATGCTCTATAAAACATGTATCTCTATAAAATGAATTTGATTAGGATTAAATACATTGAATTGGATGATGTTTACTCATATTTGCAAGAGTAATGGTGCTTACTGATGCTTAACGTTAGAACATTTCTTGGAAGTCATTGTATTGCACTTTAGGTCTCATTGTCACTTGTCTTTTAACATTCCACGTTCTAAACCTACCCTAATAAATGAACAACTATCTACAGCAATTCATGTCTCAAAAGAAAGTTCTTCTCTTATAATAAATGGCAAGCTATGTCTTAGGCACAAGCTTTCATTATGCTATCACCTAAACTTTTGAGCTTTAGCTGCTAGGCTGTAGCTTCCTTAAATAGGTATAGGAATAAGACCAAAGCTTCCATTATGACAATCACAGTATCAAGGACTTAACTGATGACATTACTGTAACTTCAATGTCTTGACATTCCTTAATTCTACAGGTACTACCAATGAGAAACGTGCAACCCCAAATCCAGAAATGGGATCTACATCTCAAGGGGGACGGAAGAGGAAGCGATTTTCCGATGCAGAGGAGGAAAGTTTGCAAAGTCAATTAATTGACGTCTTAGAAAAGAATGGCAAAATGCTTCGTGATCACCTTGAATCTCAGAACGCCAATTTCCAATTGGACCGCCAGCAGCAGAAAGACACTGCAACTAACATAGTTGCTGTACTTGATAAGCTTGCAGATGCTCTAGGGAGAATTGCTGATAAATTGTAGAGCAAGGAGGATCAGAATAGAATAGTGTACAGAACAATTGGAGTAAACAATAGTGGTTCCCATAATTTATCTCAGGATAGTTTCTAGAAGATGAATGTCACACATACTACTTACCTTTTTTTCTTTATCTCTAGTCACTGCATAATGTCACTTTTTTTGTGGTTTATTACTGCTACTACAGCATTTTATACACAAATTTGGAGGTTACTACATTTATTTGTTCTCTTCTTTCGGTGAGGTTTATATAATGAATATTTCCCCGGTCAATAATAGCGGTTGTACAGATGATATTACTATTACTAATTAAGGTACATTTTTATTAGTGGTATCTCTTTGCGTGTTCTTGCAATGTTTTGCTTCTATTGTATAACTCATCTTTCCACAAATCTTTACCTTTTTTGGTTGATTTAACCATTAACCATGCTATTGGAAAAAATGAGTCTTGTTCATCCAATTGGTCCATGCTACTTTCCCTGCTCTTAAAGGTAATGGCACCAAAAGAAAAAAGTGTAACAGAACAGGTTAACCTCAGGTTAAATTGTTTTTTGTTTTTTCTATTGGTCTTTGTGTGACATGCTCTGTCTAGATTCATGGATTTAACTTAGTTGAGATGAGTTTTTTTTTTTTTATCTCTTCTAATTGAAAATGATTTTCCTGTAGCATATCAGAACCTGATTCATGTCTAAGATGATATTATTGATTGAGGTGGGTTTTCATTACTTTTCTTTCCTTGTTTGCATTTTCTTTAAAAAAATGGTTTTTTTTGGTCAGCTGTTGTACTGTTATTTAAGTTTGATCTTTGAATCTGTATTCTGGAACAATTAAGTATTCTTCATTCAAGGATTTTTTATGTTTTAAAAGTGATCAGAAATTTGATTTCTGATATAAAAATATATATTAAGTTTTGCAGGAAAGATACACCCATTTGATTCAATTCTGTCATTAAATTAAATTACTCATTCTAATTTAATCTATAAAAATGTTTTTTAAAATCATCCAATGTTTTCTCTTCTTTTTCCACTGCCACCCTGTCACATTTCTTAGATCACCACCCACTAAGCTCTGCATCCTGAACAAGATCCCAATCAGGCACAGTTTTTTTGCTTTTACTGAGATCCAAAAGATGAGTTGAGAAGACCTAAGAACCATTCCATCAACAAATTTATTATTGATTTTTAAAGCATAGGCATGGAATAGAATTTGATTTATGAATGCCCCTAACAAGGTGTTTTCTTTTTCACAAAATAGGACCCTTTTCAATGCTAATTATGCATTCCCTAATAAACTCAATCATAAATATTTGCATTTCTTCACTCATCATATCACAAGCTCCTTAGTTCAACAAATTAAATTTCTCACACAGCTTGTGCTTAGTGGGAAATGCTTTGATTCTTGTATGACATGATAATGAGTTGTTACAAGAAACATTTAATTGTCTGTTATGTTCAAACATTGAATCCACAAAACTCAATAAATATTTCTCAGTCACAGCAAAACATGAATTTCTTGCATATTAAAATCAGAACCACATTAATAATTCTCAAGAAGTGTAGTGTTACAGTTTCCACTTTTAAGCACATAGTTAGTACCAGTAACATTTAAGAAACAACCTGCAACAGTGTCAACAATATTTATTCTTTATTCCATGTTTAAACAGTGGAAACTGTGCAAATGTTTATTCATTCATTGAAGAGAAAATGTGGAGATGTTATTAACATGTCAAGTAAATGAAGTAATTATCTCTACAGTAAAAGAGTATCTAATATGTCTAATGAAAACAATCTTGATACCAATTTAATATTTTTTTAAAGATTAAATTGAATTGCTATAAAAAAAAATTGAACTAGACAATTTTTTAATGACTATATTTGTCATTTTTATAAATAAAAATAAATTACACATATTTAATACACTATATAATAAAAAGACAAAAGAAGGGTACACTTTATTCTCAATTACTTTAAACATATCATGTTAATTATATTTGAAAAAAAAAATTGAAACCTAAAAATTAAGCTACTTTGTCATATTAAATTATTTTATGATGGAAATAACATAAAATAGATATTTTCAAGCAATTGGCTGTATAGCTTTTTTAAGCTAATTTTGGACTATTTTTTAGTTTATAGATAAACTAATTTATTAAAATAAAAAATGTACAACAATTAAAAAAACAAAAAATTAATATTGAAGGAAGAATGAAATTTATTAAAATAAATAGCATAATACTATAAGAAATACCAAACAGGAAATTATATTTTATGAAACAACTGGGAATAAAAAATCATAAATCATAAAAATAATTAGAATCAGTTGTGTAATAATGCATTCTTGTGCACAATACAGAAACCAGGGATAAGCAAAACAAATCATAGAAAAGAAAAACACAAAAAAAATTGAAAAAAAAGAAAAGAAGATTATTGGTGATAGGTGTCCGTTTTCTAACATAGCCAAAATGGGAATAAGAAGCAAAATAAGAGAAAATTAAAAAGAAAATTAAAAAAAAAAGGAAAAGAAGATAGATTATTATTGATGAGCATGCGAGAAAGATGTATTGGGAGGAGAGAGAGTGGGGCCCACACACGGCCCATGAAATGGAGGGAAACTAGGTTTTGGCCCACAAACCATTCCCTCTTCACAGTTCACACAAACAAACAATTCTTGAGACCACGCTCCGCTGTGGCGCGTGCAGCAACGCTCCTCAAACAAGGCCTTGTTTGTTGCTGGTTTTGGTAAGGTGTGAGTGATGGAAGAATAGGTTTTAGATTACAATATAACGCTTCTCTTCTTGTACGACAGCGTACAACCTTGTTTTTTCTTTACACCAATCTTATGTTTCAATTATAAGGTTTAACTCCTAGTAAAAAATATTCAACCATTTCACTTTATGTAGCTTGAAAAGGTATATGTTAAATCCAATAGCTAGAATATAAGAACATTAACTTCTAAGAGGTGGAATGCTTCTATTTATAAAAAATAATCAATTTAAGTATATAGGTTTCCTTATGATGTTCTATACAAATATTCTTCTTTCTTCCGACGTTCAATACAAATATTCTTCTTTTTGAAGTTTGAAATTTCGTCATGTTCTTGTCTCCTGATAAATAAATAAGTCAAAAAAAAAATTGTAATAAAAATGGAGTTTCTAATATTATCTGACGGATGGTCAGAACTTCATCTGGATTCAAATCCTACTATTCTACTGAGAGTTTTGTTTTTATCATATATTTCAGAAAGTTAAGAAATGAAATTATATTTAAATTGTCTTTGACTTTAACTCATAAGTGTCAGAATGATTTTATTATATAGTTTTAAGTATAGTTTTCTCTTCTGACATTCTATACAAATATTTTTCATTTTGAAGTTTGAAATTTTGTCATGTTGCTTACTTGTCTCATGATAAATAAAGAAGTCATGAATTTGTCTGTTTATGTAATAAAAATGGATTTTCTGATATTCTCTGATAGATGGTCAAAATTTCATTTATATTCAAATCCTACTGATAATTTTGTTTCCATCGGATATTTCAAAAGTCAAAAAATGAAATTATATGTAAATTGTCTTGACTTCAACTCATAAGTGTCAGAATGATTTTATTAGATGGTTTTAAGTACATAGCTTTCTCTTTTGAAGTATTATCCTGAAAGTATTTTTTGTTTTAAAATTTAAAATTTTGTCATATTTTTTTAAGAACATTTCAAAAAGAAAATTAAAAAATGAAACTCTGTGTAATTTCTCTTTTGACTTCAACTTTTAAGGGATATGGAAATATTAGAGGTGTATCATAATGATTTTATTAGATAATTGAAGAAGAAAACTAAAATTTGAAAAGGGTGTGTGAGAGGAAGAAGGTGATGGTAATTATGAGGAGGGTATTATAATAATATGATTAAAAAAAGAGAAAATGAAAAGGGAAAGATAAAAAAGAAAAAGAAGGGGGCAAGAAAGGGAAAGGTGCATGAAAAGGAACTCAAAGGGTGTGACTTTAGGAGAAGTGAGTGTCTGTTACACATATGGGATTCCAGAATTTTTGTTGGCTTAGTGAAATATTTGTTAAACAATTCCCAATATACCTTTTACTTTCTCTTCCTTTCATTTCATTTCCCTTGTTTGCTCAGAACAGAAACAAGATGCCACCAACACACAACACAACACTCAACAACTCATAACACCCAACACACATCAAAATCAAATCATATGTTACCTCCAACTCCAAGGTTGTCTCTCAGCTAGGGTTTTCACAAAACCACCAATGGTCGTCTTCTTCCTCCACTCTTCCATTCCGAGATCGACCATTCATGCCGCCGTCATAATGCTAAACCATACTTACTCTTAGGCCTGTTCAACCACCAACAAGTGCGAATCCTTTGCTCCAATCAAAATGCAATTTGCCAAGCTCGACGACTCTCCTATGTTCCGCAAGCAGGTCATTTTCTAGAACCTTTTTTGTTTTTTGTTTTTCCTTTGATTTGTTACCAGTTAGGGTGTAATGTATAGTGGGTTTTGTTTGAGCTTGAGCTTGATCGGGTGGTTTTAAGGGTTTATGAAGTAAGTGTTCAGCTGATTTTGTGCATGTTTTGGTCTTGTCAAATGGAATGTGAATATTCTGAAGTATAAATGGTCGTGTGGAGCTTTGTCTGTGCTTGGAATCCCTGGGGTTCCTTTTCGATTCTTGGAAAAAATCCCTCAAAAGAGAACGAAGTGGTTTTGTTCCCTTAGTGGGATTCTCTGTTTTTTAGTGATGGTTTTGGGCCTGCTGTTTGCGTTTGTGGATTTACGGTATGTACTACTGCCACGCGTATTGAGGGAAGTTCCACAATCTGGAAGTGAATCTTTAATTTATGGTTCGTTGCCCTCTGAGGTTAGTCAAAGATGGAAGGATATTTTTCACTTGGCACACTTGATCAGGCTTCAAGGGTGGGATTTGGTAGAGTTTAGGTGAGCTGTGAGAGTGAGAGAGGCATCAGTGTCAAGCAACAGCTGTATCAAGAGAGTCCTCCTGCTTTTCCCCCTTTGTTGCTCCATCAGTAATTGGTGTAAGAAGAGTTGGTCCCTAAAGGGGGAAAATGTTCTTCCAAGATAGCTTCCCCATCTTCTACTGGTATGGCAGGCACATGCAAATTCATATGATTTTACTCAGTGAAAAAAATCACTCCCTTGCTACCTGCAAACCAAACTGATCCTTATGTTAATACTTTTATAGAGTGTTTAGGCATTACTCTTTTTGGCTACTTCACCAACTTAACCATTAAATTCTTGTTATATGTTAAATCATAGTAATATTCTTTTAATAAGCAATCTGTTCTTCTCTTTATTGGTTGTAAATCTTGTAATAATATTTTCTGCTCTAATAAACCATTCGAGAGCATCTTCTGAATATTCTGAAATACAGTGTGTTTCTTGTTGGTTGAATGATATGATAATAATTGGAAAGATTTGTAAAATTTGAAATTTAGTGGTTATTGTTAAATGGGGGTTGGAGCTATTGTCCACTATTTTGGCATAGTATGTGTGATAATTTGTTGTTGTGCTGTATCACATCCGACAAATATGCTGGTGTTGTCATTTATTTCCCTTTGTTTCATAAGTTTCATGTAGTACAGATTAATAGGTTCTCTCTTAACTGACTTGATGTTCCTAAGATTGCTTCTCCTTGAATTCTTTGATGAACAGATACAATGCATGGAGGAAAGTGCTGAATCTTTAAGAGAGAGAAGTTTAAAATTTTACAAAGGATGTAGAAAATACACGTATGTATTTCTCTGTATTGATAAATAACCGTGAACCTTAGAACATACTCAATTGCTCACTTAATATCTCTTATGTTTGTTGAAGCATCTATGCCGTACAAATTACAGTTTATTTATGTTTTGTTTATGCCTTTATATTTTTAGCTTAATGTCTTTTTCTTTTAATTTCTTTTAGTTTAGCCTCTCGTGTATTAGTTTCTTGGTCAGTTTTTATGGTTTCTTCATGACTAGATGAAATTAGCATCAAATATTTTCTTTTGGATAGAAATTTTAGATTTGATAACGAGAATGCAGAGGGGATAAAAGAAGAGGGTGGGATGGCCTAAACAAAGGCTCCGAATACCACAGTAGCATGAAAACAATTATATGTGACAGCATGTTTAAGGACAGAAGTATTTTTGTTTGTAGGAGAGTTCCCTTCCCTTTCAATCAAACAGCAGCATAAGCTGCATGGTACCATAATATTTTAGCTGTCTTATTTGTGGTAAACCTTTAATATCAAATACAGGAACTTCTATATGAAAGTGGCTATTGGGCAGTGTAAAAGTAAGCGGCGTTTTTATTTCCAAGCTAGAGCCTATTGACATTCAACCTATCCTTCCAACAACATCCTGTATTTTTTATCTTCAAGAACATTTATTTTCATTATGATGGAGTAAATATGATAAAATCTTTTAATAAAAAAATATTATATATTTTTTTCATTAGGTAAAAAGAAGAAACTGTTAATAGTTTGTGTTACACTAGTATATCCTCTATGGAGGTTGTTCCTCACAGTAATTGTCCTACAATATCTGTCAATTCATCCAAAGGAAAAATTTAGTGTTTTTTTTTCCTTTTAAGTTGTTAGGAGTATCTCATAGCTTATCATTGCATATTCAATATTGATTTTGAAGTTGTTAGGTATGTCTTTTCTTTATAGACTTCGATTGCTTTTACTTTTGTACTTTCCAGTGAAGGACTCGGGGAGGCCTATGATGGAGACATTGCATTTGCCAGTGCCCTAGAAACTTTTGGTGGTGGACATAATGACCCAATCAGTGTGGCTTTTGGAGGTATGCCCCGGTTTACATCAATCTTATGATGGTTGATGAAAGGTTCTCTGTTCCTCCTGGCTGAATTTGTTTCCATTTTTTGCACCCCAGATGAGCTGTCAATCTTTAAAATGGATGACTTTTAATGCTTGATTATGTAAACATTTCATAATTTCAGTTCTTAGTGAAATAATTTGTTTTCAGTTTTTCTCTTTAGTTTAGTGGCTACTGACTGCTGGGGATTAGCTGACTTCATAATTTGATTTTTAAGTCTGTATTTTATCTTCAACTCTAAAAGTCTATTGCCGATGAAAGACTTTCTGATTGAGTTTCTACCTTCATTCCAGGCCCTGTTATGACCAAATTCACCATAGCCCTAAGGGAAATTGGGACATACAAGGAAGTTCTTCGATCACAGGTAATATTTTGTGTTGTAACTTGCAAGTGCTTTTTAATACTTCCCTACTTGTTACAGATCCTAATGATGCATTTTAAAAGAGAGAAAATGTAAAAAGGAGGATCTTTTACTTCAATGATTGTGTTACATTTTTTTATCTTAATGAATCCATTCCTTTCCAAAGAGAAAGAAAAAGGAAAAAAACTTATCAATAATGCATACAACTTGGAAGTCGATTCCCATTATGACCTTTAACAGTCAGCTATTTGGGAGTTTCATCCTGGATATTTGTCCTTATCAATTCTTGGTGACACAGTATCTGCTATGCTGCTAACATAGATTGCTATCTTCCTGTCAGGTTGAGCATATGCTAAATGACAGGTTGCTTCAGTTTGTCAATATTGATTTGCAAGAGGTCAAGGTACTATTTTTTATAAAGAACAAATATTGTAAAAATTTCTGTTTAGCTTGTAAGTTAGATATGTACGAAACAGATGTGAGGACTGATAGACTTTTCTAGTAAGAGTGTGTAGACCTGTGAAGTAATTGGCACGTAATTGGTTTTCATTTCTTTGGTTAGTTACTTGGATGCTTAGGAACGCCAAATTGCAAGAATTAATTGTCTTATTTCCCCTAAAGCCATACCAGGGAGCTGCCAAAAGAAAAAAATTATTTCTCAAAATGAGCTGATCCATACATGCATGGATTGATGGTTTGAGAAGGAATTCTTTCGATGCCCTTGTGAAAAGAGTAGTTTGTCAAATATTTGGTTCTTTCAACCAAACTGCAGGATCCTATATAGGAGCTAAACTTATTTTCCTACTCAGTTTTTAATATTTCCATTTTAAATGAGCTAAATATTTAGGTTTCATTTTCCATGTTAAGATTTTGTTATTGTGAGTATGGGAAGTATTTTAAACTTTACAACTTATATGTGGTTTTTGTTTTGTTAATATTGATTCTAAATATCACCTAATAGTGAGGATAGTTGATGATTACTTTCTATGAGCAATTAATGCACTTAGATTCTGCACTAAGGGATCCTCTCTTAATGCAGGAAGCACGGAAACGCTTTGACAAGGCTAGCCTTATCTATGACCAGGTGCATTCTCAATCACAAGTTTTTTCTTATTTTTCCCATTTGGTATATTTCTCCTGAGTTGAAAAACATGGATGCTAAGTGGCCTATGATAATTATTCATTCAAGTAGAAAGAAATCAGTGGAGATGTAATGAATTTAACAAATTGAATAGACTATTAAGATGAACCAAAAGCTCAGATCTGTTCTTAAAAAGCAGAAGTGAAAAAACTTCCTGGCAACATGTATCGAGCAAGCAGCATTAGAAGCTGCAAACTCAAGGTTCTGTTTAACGATTGCCAAATTCTCTGTTCTTGCAGACTCGGGAGAGGTTTCTGTCACTAAGAAAAGGCACAAAAACTGATGTAGCTACTGCACTAGAAGAGGTAGGCCTTTGTGCGTCTTACATGTAGGTTCAGCTTAGATTCATTCTGATATATGTGATTCTTTTAACCTTTAAACGTTTGGAGATGTTTCAGGAGCTTCATAGTGCAAGATCTACATTTGAGCAAGCTCGGTTTAATCTGGTTAGTAAATTTATTTGATCAGAAGTACTTAAGTGATTACTGTTGCCATGCCATGACATGTTTTCACAAATAAATTGTAAGAGTCTTTTGTCCAGGTTACTGCCTTGTCAACTGTTGAAGCAAAGAAGAGATTTGAATTTTTGGAAGCAGTCAGTGGGACCATGGATGCTCATCTTCGTTACTTCAAACAGGTAGACATATTGGTTAAATAATTCTTTTTCTACATTATGTTTCAGCATGCTCAACTTCAATTTTTCACTTGTAGGGGTACGAGTTGTTGCACCAAATGGAGCCATATATTAACCAGGTTTAGAATCAGTTGTCTTTATACTCTTGCTTTTTGGTCTCAGGGAGTACATGTCATTGTAAAAACATTTATTGAGTGATACATTGTAGGTCTTGACTTATGCTCAGCAATCAAGAGAAAGGTCCAATTATGAGCAGGCAGCCCTGAATGAAAGAATGCAAGAGTACAAACGACAGATTGATCGGGAGAGTAGGTGGGCATCAAATGGTTCTAATGGGTCTCCTAATGGAGATGGTATACAAGCCATTGGTAGAAGTTCACATAAGATGATAGAGGCTGTTATGCAATCTGCTGCAAAGGGAAAGGTTGAATCTAAGCTTGGAAATTGTTGATTGAAGTTAACAATTACTTTCTCCCAGTGATTTACTTTTATTCTTGTCTTTTCATCATTTTAGGTTCAAACAATTCGACAAGGTTATCTCTCTAAGCGTTCCTCAAACTTAAGGGGTGACTGGAAAAGGAGATTTTTTGTTCTTGATAGTCGAGGAATGCTGTATTACTACCGTAAGCAGTGCAGCAAATCATCTGTAAGAAGTGTAATGCAAAAAATAAGTTTGCTTCTGAAGGATTTAATCAAAGTCAAAATTTCTTCTGTATAACAAATTTCACCTCATTTTTGTGGTTATTTTTTATGTATAGGGGTCAAGTAGTCAACATTCTGGCCAGAGGAATAGTTCTGAGCTTGGTTCTGGACTTTTAAGTCGATGGCTGTCTTCTCATCACCATGGTGGAGTACATGATGAAAAATCTGTTGCTCATCACACTGTGAACCTGCTTACATCAACAATCAAAGTAGATGCTGACCAATCAGATTTGAGGTTTTGCTTCCGGATCATTTCACCCACAAAGAACTACACTTTGCAGGTTATTTGATGTGATTTACATTTTTTTTAATTCATACAAGGATGGTGATTAAGGCTTTATAGTTTCATTCCTTAATTATGCTTGTCAGTGCAGGCAGAGAGTGCACTGGACCAAATGGATTGGATTGAAAAAATCACTGGTGTTATTGCCTCATTACTGAGTTCTCAGATTCCTGAAAGGGTAACCTCTAAGAACTTTTGGTGATCATGTACAGATAAAATATAAGTCAATTTGATTCATGTTTAAAATTGTTATCAGATGTTGCCTGCAAGCCCAATGGGAAGTGGTCATCATAGGTCTACCAGTGAGAGTAGTTCTTTTGAAAGTTCAGATTTTGATCACTCTGCTATTGAAGAATGTGCAGCAGACAGAAGTCTTGCTTCTGCACATCTGGAGCGCCCCTCAAGAAGTTTGCAACAGCAGCGATCCTGCACTAAAAGTGAGAAGCCAATTGATGTGCTACGAAGAGTTTGCGGGAATGATAAATGTGCTGATTGTGGTGCTCCTGAACCTGATTGGGCATCACTAAATCTTGGTGTTCTTGTTTGCATTGAGTGTTCTGGTGTGCACCGTAACCTCGGCGTGCACATATCAAAGGTAGACCGTACAAGTTCACCCTTTTGGTCCTTGTTTAGGTTTTTTCTGCAAACCATTATTTTACTTTCCAATATAATTTGTAAGGATGCTTGACAATGAGCATGGTGTAACTAAAGAAAAAGGAAGTGATATAAATTGTGTAATTTAGAACAGTTGGTTGTCTCTATGAAATAACTATTGTTGAAGAGCCTTTGTTGGCCAGTTGATAATTCCCAGCAATCCAATATCAGCAAACAGAACTCGTTGTTGGATATACAGAGGAAGGGAGAGTTTCAGTATTTTTTCTCAGTAAAACAATATATTTTACTTGTATCTTGTTCTTTTTTTACTCTCCTGTTCTTTATGTGTCTTCTCTTCTGATAAATTCTTTCATAAAAGAAAAGTCTTTGAAATTTAACTTTTAAAATATACTGCACATGATACACATGATAAAAGACAACCCACCTTGTGAGTGCTTTTTTCTTATAGTTGGTTAGAGGTTAATATTATAATGAGGATTGCTATTGAGACCAATTTCTAGAAGTTTGGGTGCTCCTTATAATAACAGATAATTTTTTTATTGCATTAACTTTATATACATTGGAGAAGATAAGCATCTCTCGGAAAAACTATGAACATTTGAACTTAATAAATGTGGGGAACTCTTTATTGCATATGTAGGAATATTGGCTTTCCTGGACTGGTAAATATTCTTGTATACTTGTAATTTTAGGACAAAAATCTACTATGGTTTAGATATTTAGGTTTTAGCTGGTATTTTCTCTTTGTGATGAGGCTTTAGATTGATCATCGAGCTCCATTTTATCTTGTTACAGGTCAGATCTCTTACTTTGGATGTTAAAGTGTGGGAACCTTCTGTCATAAGTTTATTTCAGTCTCTTGGGAATACTTTTGCCAACTCAGTCTGGGAGGAATTATTACAATCAAGAAGTGCCATTCAGGTTGATCTTGTCCCTACAGGGTAAATAATCCCCATTATTATATCCTTGCATTAAAACCATTATTATTACTACTATTATTGTTTGATCAAGTATTGCTGATATTCTCTTCTATTATTGTGAAGCTTAAGCAAGTCTGATAAACCGCTGATGTTCTTCTTCCCCAAACCTTGTCAATCTGATTCTCTATCAGTGAAGGAAAAGTTCATCCATGCAAAGGTATGACTTGAAAAAAAGAGGAGTAAGGTCAATATTTGTGATAATAATCTCAATGTATCATGTGATGTTGTTCCCTCATTGCCAGTGATGTTATGCATGGGAGTCTATAGAAAACAAATGTTATTAAAAATAGATGTTCCCATTAAACATGAGTTTGTTCTGGTGTTCATACCATTTCTTGTGGATTTAACAAAATGATGTAACTGAATATCGATGTTTCTTGTCAGAGGACTCGCATGAGTACTTTCATTTTTTATTAATAATTTGTTAATTGATAGTAGTTTTTAAAAAAAAATTAATTAGCTTTTAAAATGATTGGAAAGGGCAAGGGGGTGGTGCCCTGATGTTGATATGGGATTTGCTGAATACTTGTTTGCATTTTGGACTGTAAGCCAAACCGTTTATGTATTTATTTTTATAATATTTTTCCTTTTATGCTTACTTTCTGATTGTGGTATTTCTGACTCCCTGAACCATTTCTGTTTTCATGGCAGTATGCAGAGAAGCTTTTCGTTCGCAAGCCCAAGGACAACCGTCTCTCGGTGGCACAACAAATCTGGGAGGCTGTTCATGCTAATGACAAAAAAGCTGTATATCGATACATTGTTAATTCTGACGTTGATGTTAATGTTGCTTATGAGCAAATGTGCAACAGCTCCCTAACCCTTGCCAAAGTAATGCTATTACAAGAGCAGCCTAGCCATGATCACAGCTCTACTTTGGCAGGGAACACATTGGACTGGTCCTCTAGTAAAGAAGGCCAGGTCATGGACAATCTAGATGGGTGCACCCTACTTCACCTTGCATGTGAAACTGCGGATATTGGCATGGTGGAGCTCCTCCTACAGTATGGTGCAAATGTTAATGCCTCTGATTCAAGAGGTCAAACGCCACTACATCGCTGTATTCTCAAAGGCAGATCTGCATTTGCAAGATTAATGCTTTCTAGGTGAGTCTGATGCGACAACATATATGATTATTTATCTGGTTCTTTCAATAATTTATCTAGTGAGATTTAATGCTTTTAATCAAGCAGTCCAGTTAATAGTAAGCTATTTGCTAATTCACTTAGAGTTTCATTTCATACTTATTTTCATTATAGTTTTGGCTGATTGGATGATATTGAAATCTTTAAAAAATGCAGAGGAGCAGATCCTCGAGCTGTGGATGAGCAGGGAAGAACCCCAATTGAACTTGCTGCAGAGTCAAATGCTGGTGAAAGAGAAGTCCATGCTCCATCAAATGACTCTAATGGATGAGAGTGATAGGCAAATATCTCGGAGTTTATTACATATATAAAATATGGAAGATTGGATTATGTAAATTTGTATTTCATAAATTGAAAAGCTGGGTTTTTTAAAGTAAAAAGTCCCTAGTGTGAAAGATTAAGGGAGAGAGGTAGGTTGAAATGCCTGCCCCTTAGTCATCTTGTGCAAAAATAGTGCTAAGATCTGTAATGTAAAATGGCCACATTGGTCTAAGTTGAAGAGTTATGCTGCACTTGTAGTGCTCAGCCATCACTTTGTAATATGATGTTTGTGTAATTTTGTTTACTTTTGAGGTGAAGCTGCTATGCACACTAGGCTAGGGATTTGTGTATGTTGTGTACATTGGTTTTTGTGAAGGTGTTGTGGCTGTAATTCACATTTTTGTATTTTTGGGATTACTTGGTGGAACATGCACCCATGATCATGTCCCTTGTTCTCTAATATTGGGATGTATTTATTTAGTTTATATATATAGCAAAAAGATAAAGAAAACTATCAATCACCTGATTTTAGGGTGACCACCCTACTCTAAAAAAAAACTAAAATCATTGTAATTTAATAAAGTTTCAGTCTTGAAAAGACAGAGTGGGGCACCATGTTTGAATGCATGGGAAGTTTTTGGTCAATTGAATCAAAAGGTGAAGTGGTCCATTTCACCCTGTTTTCAATATTGGAGAATTTTGTATACACTGTGTTTTCTGTACTTAACAGTGAAGAATTACCGTTCTTGAACAAATACATCATTTGAAAGAAGTTGGATATTTTTTTTTGGACAAAACAACCCTGAATCTAGTAGGTTAGGGCAACCCTCATGTTGTGTTTTAATACATCTCTGAGCTAAAGTCTCAGACTTTTGTCACGGGTGACCTTAACATAATTATTGATATTAGTGACAGTCTAACAAACACCTGAAGTGGACCCTCCTCAACTGGGTTATGACTTATGACCAGACCACATTTTAGAGGAAAACTAAGTTGTAATCTCTCAAATATACAAAAGTGATGTTAACTTGGTCTTTATTGTTAAACAAATTGTCTTTGAAAATTATCACCACCGATTTTGTTTTTTTAGTTATATAACTAATTTGATTCACTGAAATTTTCACATCACATTTCATATTAAAAGAAGTCATACAATATAATATATTAATATTGCAGCATGGACAAAAGATGATTTTGACGTCATTTTTTAAAATATTAAGAATTGTTTATAGAAAAAAAAATAAAGGGATAAATAAATTATTTTTTCTTAAATTAAAATAAGAAATTTCTTTTAATTTGGTTTTAACTGGAGGAAAAAGTTTGATTCATTTTACCTCCATTTTTTTTCTACAAGTACTTTTTATTTATTTTGTCTGAACTGAAAAATCAAACATTGTGGAGAATACTTTGAAAGGGACAATGACTATTTGTTTAGCTTGTGTTTTAAGCTGCACATTTTGGTACGCAAGTTTCATTAACTATTAATTAAATTAATTTAAAAAGCTGAAGGTCATCTTCAAATAATTCTATTCCCTAGCACCACCTTTTTTATATATATGTATGAATAATGTTTCAAAGCAACAATGTCTTGTATAAATAGTTTATTAACAGCCAAAATTTTCACATTCAATGAGTCACTCTAATATTTTTATGAAAATGATAGTTTCATCTAATTTCTGAATTTTGCAGTCTAAACTGTTTATAAAACCTAATTTTTCAATGTGAAATATTTATATTATTATCTCAGTTATATATTTTAATCCAAGAGTATTTTCTTAACTTTAATTCCTGTTCCAGAAGAAGACTTTGAAGTAAAAATGAGGTTAAAGTAATTCATAATCAATAACAGAGAAAAGAAAGAAAAGATAAGATATAAAGAAGGAAAAGCAAAAGTGTATATAATATATATATAGTAATTGAAACTAAGTAATTAAAGGCAATTATTTGATCGAAAAAAGAGATAACTTTACTAATGACACACCAAACATAACACATAGCTAGAGTTGTTAACCACTTACTCATAGCATATCACAAATTCCCATGCACCTTACTTCAACGGCCCATATTCATTCTGATGAGATCGGACGGTGCAGGAGAACTGTACATTGCCCCTCTCACGGATTTCAATGTTTCGCTTTCGGACCAAACTGGGGCCCACATGGTACTGTGTCCTCAGTGCTGGCTCCTCACAAAGGCGGGAACCAGTTTTTTTGTCGCAGAGGTATGGCTCTTTGTTGTCTTCAGAAAGAGAGAGAGAGAGAGAGTAGAGAGAGAAACAAGAGACAATCACTGAAGCACTCTACATGCTGTGTGCGTGACTGTGTCACAGTGTGTATTTGTGTGTTTAAACACCTAAATACAATGACATTGCTGTTTCTGAGGAGCATTTGGTTGTGTCTGTTCTAGTTGCGGTTATTGTTGTTGTTGTGGTTCAAGTTTGGTTACTATCACATGTTCATGCCCCTTCAATTTCTGTTCAACTTTTTGACTTTCTGTTTGGTTTCCAAGGAAAAAGATAGCAACTTGTTTCTGGGGCTAGTTTGCTTTTGGTTGGGTTTGTTAGTCCCTGCTGGCAGCTAGGAATAGTGAGGTTTTGGCTTATTTTTTGATTTTTCTTTTGGAGGTTCAAATTCTTGTTCTGATTCTCGTGAAGGTAGAAAATTTATGAGTAGGAAAAGGATGGGATTCGGTGGTAAAATGTAAACTATTCGGTGACAGCATGTCTGCTTGCTTTTCTGTGATGGCTTTCTTGTGAAGATTTTGGGTTGAAAAGGTTGAGGAAGATGCTTATGCTTATGCTTATTCTTGTGCGCGTGCTTGAACTTTATTTAACCCATTTTAGCATCAAGTATAAAAAGTTGTTCTTGGTTTTGTTTCCAAGTGTTGAGGAGATGGGGGGTTTGGGCATGTGAGTGATTCATGCCTCATTTTGGAGCTTCCGAGATTGGTTTCTGGTTGTGGCTTTGTTTGTTTGTTGTGCTTTGATGTTTAGGAAAAGGCACATCGCTTCTTCTCTTGCTAGGGAATTGTTGGCACTCCAGCCACTTCTTATTCTCTTCCTGTTCAGCTTGCACCACCACACTGTGCAATGTCAAGGAAGGTTGAGTAAACATGTTTCTTCAGAGCCTCCCTCACCTTCTAGGACATCACCACCGTCATCATCAGGATACAGGGATGACCCCAAGAAGATAATTTTGAGCATGGTGTTAGGAGCAGTAACTGGTCTAGTTTGTTCTGTTCTCTTTGCACTTGTGGTACGATGTGTGGTGCAGTACCTGAACCGCACACCAATCCTCAAGGGGCCTGTTATATTCTCCCCCAAAATTGCCCCCAAGACACTCCAATTAGCTTTGGCGAAGGAAAACCACTTGCTTGGTTCGAGTCCTAATGGGAAATACTACAAAACTGTGCTTGACAATGGACTCACTATTGCAGTGAAAAGGCTAACACCCTTTGAGAGCAACTCTCCAGAGGCTAAGAAAAATTCAGTGAAGAGGCAGATACAAACTGAGCTAGAGCTTCTTGCAAGCTTAAGACACAGGAACTTGATGAGTTTGAGGGCCTATGTCCGTGAGCCTGATGGTTTCTCATTGGTTTATGATTATGTGTCCACTGGGAGTCTTGCTGATGTGATGAATAGAGTGTGGGAGAATGAGTTGCCCTTTGGTTGGGAAGTTAGGCTCAGGATTGCTGTTGGTGTGGTGAAGGGTCTTCAGTATCTTCACTTCACTTGTGCGCCTCAGATTCTGCACTACAGCTTGAAGCCAACAAATGTGATGTTGGATGCTGATTTTGAACCCAGATTAGCAGACTATGGCTTGGCCAAACTTCTACCCAACTTGGATAGAGGAACCTCTCTCTACACACCTCCTGAATGTTTCCACAATTGCAGGTAAGACAAATCAATCGGTTTGAATCATGCTCACTCACTGCTGTTTTGAACTTAGTCTGTTTCTTTTCTTCTTTTCTTACGTCAAAAAGGTAACTAGGTGGTTGATATTTGCCATTTTGTTTGTTTTGTTTGACTCCATGCCTCCTTGCAGTTTTTCCCTTTGGAGAATCAAAGACTATTGTTCTGAAACTCAGTCATTCTTCTCTAATTTATTTTCATGGTGTCATTTACGGATTGAAAATGGTATTATTTAATAAAAACTATGTAAAACTATTGTTTTTGCAGCTACCTGTTACTTCCTAATATGAAGTTTTAGACCTCAGGCACTATGCCTGGTCCAAACAAACATATAGTTCACATACTGCAAACTACTGAAACATAGATTGGTGAGAGTAGGAACCCAACTAAAAATTATAACTATTATAATATCACTTGAAGAGGTTTTGTGCCACTTTTAACTTGTAGTTTTTTTCATTGGTAAATATGCCCCTGAATGCATCAACATCAATAATAATAAGTAATAACACTAACAGAAGTTACTTGCTTGATGCATTGCTTCTATGGGCATGAAATTTCCCATTAAGAGTGTATGAACTTCATTCCATTCCTGCTTGTTAAACTTCATGGTATTCAGATCGAATGATGTTCTTTTTGCAATTTCAGCAGGTACACAGACAAAAGTGACATCTTCAGTTTTGGCATGATACTAGGTGTTTTGTTAACGGGTAAGGACCCTACAGATCCATTCTTTGGAGAAGCAGCCAGTGGGGGAAGTTTGGGATGTTGGCTGAGACACTTGCAGCAAGCAGGTGAGGCAAGGGATGCCCTAGATAAGAGCATGTTAGGGGAAGAAGGAGAGGAAGATGAGATGCTAATGGCTGTTAGGATTGCTGCTGCATGCCTCTCTGATATGCCTGCAGATAGGCCTTCTAGTGATGAGCTTGTTCACATGCTAACTCAACTGCACAGTTTTTGAACCAAACCTTCATTCTTGGGTTTCTACAGATTTTTTTCTTGTTCTCTTATCCCCATTTCTGTAATAAGATGATAGGGGTATGTGGCTGGCCATCATTCTGGTGTAATTGATTGTTTTGCTTGATCTTGGTTTTCATGGTGTGGTTTTCTAATCATCTACTTTCTCTTTCTATATTCTTTTGGCTGATTTTGCAGGTTGTAGCTGGTTTAGGCCACAATAGTATATTATTATGTTTGTAAATGACTAGTCATGTTAAAAACAATTTTCTTTTCATCTCCACTGCTACTCTAGTATCCTAGACCAACATGCCATCAACATTCAAAATATCTAGTTTCTTTTCCTGGTTTGCATATATAAAAATTAAAGCTTTTGATGCAAAATGCAGAACAGATGTTTCAAATTGATTGCTAATATGTTAATAATAATCTTGTATTAGATTACAACTGGAGAAAGAAATAAGTTTTGCTGAGATAGATTATAACTGGAGAAAGAAATAATTTTTTGCTGTGAGATTGATTATAACTGCAAAAAGAAATTATTTTTTGCTTGAGATAGATTATAACTCGAGTTGAGATGGAGTAATTATGAAATTGTATTAGTGAAGTTAATGGAAGGAAGAAGATTCATTAGCAAATTAATGGAAAGTAAAAAGGAAAGAGTTTCAAATGACAATCTGAGAAAAAAACTATTAAAATTTATTTACATATGGGCTAATTTTGTGCAAATAATTTTGTATTACTTTTTTAAAATTTATTTTTTAACTTACACTCAAGTTAAATTTAGTTTTAAAAAAAAATGTCCTTTAGAAGTTATTTGTATGAAATTTTGGTGGTGAATGATGTGTCACACAAATTTGCTCCCTAACCTAAATTCCAAATAGATACTCCAGGAGTGTGTATTAACAGTACAACAATTGAATAGGTAGAATGAATTTTCATACTTTTTTTAAAAGCTGTTAGAAACTTAGATCTAACATGAATTCAAACAAAAGCTGGCACCAAAGGGGAAATATTAAAATAGAAAACTAAAATATGTGTGAAAATTTATGTCAAATGTTTTAACATTCCTAAATCTTTTATATATATATATATATATATTTAACTATTAAATTTCGTAACATTTTTTTTTAATATTTTTTTAGTTCATATCTTATTTAAGGTGAGTTTAACATTAAAAAGAGAAGTTAGTAATTAATATAATTAGGTAAAGAAAATATTTAAATTAACATAATTAAATTTTTAAGTACATTATTTAATTAATCAATATATTTTTTATTTAATATAAATAAAATAATTATATATATTAAGATTATTTTTAAGCAATAATTTAATTTTAACATTGTATTTTTATTAAAAATGATTATAATTTACATAGAGGCTTATAACTTTTTTCTATATATTAATTTTTGATACTATTAGATTGAATGATTGTAAAATCATGTACTTTTGTAATATATATTTTATCTATAAACACAAAAGTAATAAAACATTTCTCTTCTTTTTTGTACACAATTTAAAACTCAAAATAGTTTTATTCATAATATATTAATATATTTTATCACTAACTATTCTTTACATCTAAAGGATAAATTTATAAAAAAAAGTGGGTGTAAGAAATTTGAATTATTTTTCTTGGAAGGAAATATAAGGAATGCTTTGTGTATAAATGTGTAGTAGGAGCTAGGCCAATGAGATAGAGATAACATGTTATTTTCTTATGGAAACTAATGAGTAATGTCAAACCATGTTTCAAAATGAATCTCCAAAAATAACACAAGTTGAAACAAATCACCAAATGCCCTTCTAAAGTGGTGCACTCAAAGTTAGGTATTATAGGTCAATTCATTGTCTTTTTCATCATTCATAGGTCAATTAATCTTCAGTTGCAAGTGAATATTTGTTTTTAAGGAATATAAAGTAAACATAATCTTCAGTTTACATAATGCAGCTTATAAACAAGACACAGTGATGCAGAAAACAAAAACAAATTCCCTTCTTACTTGAACACTTTACAAAATTTTCTACACTCCAAATTGACACCCTTGATCAACAGTGAAACCAAACAAACTACAATACAACAATCTCATTTTACAAAAACCCCAACACATTTTATCAAAACTCTTGTGGCATTGGTCTTCCTTCTAAGAAGGACTTGAAGAGAACAAGTGCCCTCTCAGGCTGTGAAAATGGAGCCTCATGAGATGCTCCCCTGATGGTGGCAAATGAAAGGATGTCACCATAAACTTGAGTCCACCCACCCACCTGAAAATATTTCATAGGCACAACAAAAATTCAACTACAAATTGTATGAACAAGCAAGTTGAATTTAATTTCTATATATAGTTTGTGAAAAGATTGCATGTCCATCAATTAGAAGTTATGATGTGCTTAACTTTAGTTAATTACTATAATTAATGATGGATTGAATTGAAATCCCAGCAAAACTCAGTGGAATAAGGTTCACCTGCTGCTTCTCAAACCACACCCTGTATGGCACAGTGGTCTTCAATCCTAGTTTTTTGGCCAATTTATGTACTAATGTTCTACTTCCAGTTAGAGGGATTACTGAATCTTGATCACCACTGCATAACAAGAGTTATCAATTCACTCTCAAAGCCAATCATACACACTCTAATTAATGATTAAGGTCATGCTAAATTCCAATTTGATCTAGAACAGAATTCACTTCATAAGCAAGCACACAAACATGTACCTGTAAACCAGTACTGGTATTCCCTCCTGTACTAGCTTCCCCACAACAGTGATTGTTGGTATCTCCAAATCACGCAGCTCATAATCCAGGACACTGATAAGCATATAACATAAGATTCATATTACACCAACAAGAGACAAAGCTGCTGGGAAAGAAAGGTAGAGATGAATTTTTGAAGACAAAATATAAAGGAAAATTTCTGTCCAATACTCTAGAAAGTAACACTCGAAAACATGTTCATGAAGAGAGGCAAGGCAGAACACTAATGTTTAACTAGATTGGTTTGTGAACATGTTATCCTATCCAGGGTTCTAAAAAAAACACTATAAATAATGAAGGCAAGAGAGAGATTACTTGCTGCAAGCAGACCATCGTTGAACTCCAACAAGACGTGCATGCAAAGCTGATTGCACATCTTTCCTGTTCAGATAATTGACTGTTTCATCTTCCACACATACATCTATAGTTTCAGTGACTTGCTGTTCGACAACAAAAACAAGACCATATTTTCATGTCCTCAGTACTTTGATTCAAGTTGGATAGAAAATCAAGTCAGGTTTGTTGGTGACAAATGGAACTAAAGATTATGAGATAAAATCACCTGGGGATTGAGGACTTTGGTTTGTGAAAACACTGAAGATAAACAAACATCAAGGGTCACATCATACTTGTCCACAAATCTACTTGTTTCTGTACTAACTTGGCTCATCACACTTGAACAGACAGGAGAAACAGCACCATTGTAGTATTCCCTCACATATCTTGAATAGTTACAAACAGAAGTGAACACTTTGTAAGTTGTATCTGAAATTAACCCATGTGACCAGAAGAACTCAGCTCTGGAATTGAAATCTGTTGCAAATTCTAGAACTGGATTACCAAGCTGCAGTAAAAGAAACAAGCTTCAGATGCCTAAACAGCTTAGTCAAAATGAAAAACTGATAAATCTTTAGCTGAACTTTATTGTTTTCTAGTTTTCACAAAATATTTACAGATACCAGAAGAATAAAATAAAGCTGACAAGTGGCAGGCATAAGAAAAGAAGAATAATTGGAAGTTTGTGCCATAACTCACAGCAATGCCTTTTAGATTGAACAACTTCTCCTTTTTGTTGAATTGGAGCATAAGCTCAGCCAGTTGAGGAACATAATGGCCTAATGATAAATTGAAAAATGTATAAATACATGCATAGTTTAGCTAATGCTTGCTTCAGAATACACGAAAGACATAACAGATAGAAGGGTTACCAGCATAGCTTTCTCCTACTATGAATAAACTTCTGTTTCTGTATTCTGGGAACTTTATAAACCAGTTTTTCAAGAACACCAAGTTATCCCTGGCTATAATAAAGAGAAAGGCAACCAGTGTCAGAAAATCAAGGCAATCCTTAAAGGAGCATATCTGTCAATTTTGAAAAGAAAAACAACACTATATCTAGTCAGTGGACAAGGCATAACTGTAAAGTAAAATAGCAGCTTGTGAAATAACAATATGTTAATAAGCAAACTTAGGGGAAAAAGAGACAGAATTTTGTGAAAGGTAAAGATAACAAACAAGAAAAGCAAAAGGGAGATAGTGAGAACTAAGAAGGGGAAAATGAAGACAAATAAAGTTGACTCGGTTCTTCCTTGAGTAAATCCTTTCTTTAGCCTGTGAAAATGCTACATCTAATGGTTCTTTACCAATTACCATTCAAACAATAACATTGAAAATTATTTTGCAGGGGACAAGAAAAAAATTGATGTTAAATAGTGTTGGGAAAATCAGAACTAATTCTGTCTTTAATGTCTGTCTTTAATGTAGATAAAAAAATAAAATAATGGCATCGAAAATTTTTAATTCTCAATGTACATTTTGTATCTACATATACATAATAGACAGAGAGAATTATTTTTTATTTTCCCATCTTCTCCCATCAAATAGAAAGGTGTACATTTAACTTGCCTGTAATTTCGTCATTCACACCCTCATAAGAAGAAGTATCAGTTGAGTAAGAGAATCCAACTCCAATTGGAGTTTCCAAATACAGCATATTAGCTTCTGCAACTCAGGTGCACAATGTTAATTAACATGTCATAGTTATGCACTTAGGCTAAAAGTGAAAGTTCCCAATTAATAGAGAAAAACACAAATGTGTAGGAAAAAGTTGGTTCATGAAGATAGGTAGGTACCTCTGTTCCAGCTGAATTGATTCCTAACCAAGGCTTCACCTTTGGGCCTAAATGGTCCATTCTCTGAAAATGCACCAACTCCAAGAGAAGAACAACCAGGCCCTTCAAACCAACATGATGCAACAACAACACAAAGCATAAGTTTCCAAATTTCAAAAAAAAAAATCTTATCTGATTGAAAACTTCTATTCACAAGAAACAAGGAGTGAGGAGCACCTCCATTGAGCCACAGAACAAGGGGCTTGGAAGCTGCATCTTTTTCAGCTTCAGCAAAGTAGAAAAAGAGTGCTTGCTGGTTTCTGTCATCCACAGTTACATAACCTGAAAACTGCTGAAACTCAACTTGGGGTTGACCCGGCAAGTGAGTGATCCTAAGATGAGAGGCTGAAGGGTGCACAATGCCAAGCTGAAGGAGTTGGAGTGCCACACACATAGCAATGGAACTCCTAAGAAGAGAACACATGATTTGGCTTCTGCTTCCTCACTTTCACTCTCAGTTGCACAACACACAAAAAAGCTTAGCAGCTTGTTGTTGTTATTGTTGTAAGCGGTGCTGTATTGTATATAAAAGTGGGAACGTTTTTCTTTTTGAATATTTTTTATCATGTGAAGATTTGGGGTTGGAAATTGGCGAGGGAGTGAAAGTACAGTGAAGTGTGGAGTGAAATGCGATGTGGTCATTTGGATCACTGTGTAAATGCACGTGTGTGACAATTTGAGTTGTTTTATTATTGTTACTCACTGTTTATTTCCAGCTTTCACTTTTGCATTTTTTCAAACACGTTTCCTTCATCAATTTTTTTATGATGATTAAATGAAATGATGTTATGGATCTTCATCATTGACCTCCGCTACAATGTCTCTTCCTTGGAGTGGGTGGGACTAGAGCCATGCATTTTCAAGAATTATTAAATGCGTTTTTTTTTTCTATTTATTTTTTAAATATTTGTATTTTTAAAGAATTTTATTAGAAAAATGGTATCTTGATAAAAAACTCTAAATAAAATTTTAGATGGAAAGGTTTTTAATTTTGAATAAATTAAATTAAATTAATTCAATTAAATAAGTGAATTCAATATGAGTAATAAATTAAAATAAATAAAGCATCAATGTTTCTTAAATCCACAATGATTTATCAATTTATTATAGAACTTTATGTACATTGATTAAAAAAATGTTTTAATATCTTATTTAGTCTTGTACAAATTTTCCCTTTAGTCTTGTACAAATTTAATTCTTAGACATACGATTTTTTTTTTTTAAATAGTCTCAACTCGTAATGACAAGTACTGTGAATATCCGTGATTAAAAGCCATTAGATGAATATTGGAATTGATAACCAGAGATAATAATTATGGATATTTCGATTACTCATTTTCTTTTTAAATAATCGAGTGATAAAAATAAAATTATAATGAAAGAAATATTAATAATTGAAGAAATGTCTAAAATTTGATTTTATGTATTTATATTTTTTTTATTTAGATTCATGAAATTAATTTTTTTTAAAAGAGATTATTTTTTTTTAAATCTAAGTTTTGGTTATATCTTAAAAAATAAATTTAAGTTTGATCACATCTCAAACAAGTGATTTAAGGTGAAGTTGTACTACTTGTAATGAAATGTTCTTATTTTTAGTCGATATCTCCGACACATCACCCCCATGTCGAAATCTGTCAACTCGTGTGAGACTATGTATTTATCACGGCATAGAAATAAAATCATCTTCAAAGACAAACAAATCTACCACTATAAAACTCGTATACAAAAACCCGTACAAATTCAAATTTAACCCGTACAAACTCAAAACCAACCCCAATACAATCTCTTTGCAACCACAACAAGGCAAAAAGAACAACAACAAACAACCCACCGAAGGACTAACTTTTATAAAAGCTCACTCTATTGAAAACATAAGCCCTAGGATCAATACGAGTAAGTAAAACTAGCAGAAACAGTTTTAAAAGTTACCCAAGACCAAGCCTTTAATTGTATCAAAGTGAACACTTGATCACCCTCCTTGAAAAATATGTTTATTCATGTGCTTTCATAATTCACTAACTACAACAATTCAAACACAATTTCAAACTACATTAACCTGGACAGGAGCATTTAGCAAATTAAAATGCAAGAAGTTAGTTGTTGGGACAACATGGTCAACCGACACAATCCCTATTTGCCCCCTTATTTATATGAATTCATTATAAGTTTTCTGTAATTTTTTGTTGAACGGGTTGGAGGGGTGGTGTGTTGGTTTTGGTGAGGTTGGGTAAGATTTTTTGCTTTGGTGATCTTTGTTTTGTTTGTGAGAAGTGTGAAGCCGTTGGTCTATGTAGTGTCAAGTTGGTTTAGTGCGTTGACTTCTTTTAGTGATTTGACCTCTTTTGTTAAGTGTTGATATTTTGCCTTTGGTGAAGTGTAATGATAGAGAAAATGTGTTTTAATTTCATGATTTGTAAAGTTAGATCACCTGAAATGATTCTATTTATTAATTTTTTATTGTTGATAAAAGAATGTATTTATAGTGACAATTGACTTAATAGACTCTTATAACTTTTAGTAAGTTGAAGTTTGTATTCGTTTATATTTGTTATAATGGATGTTGGAGGTATAATTTTATTTGAATTGTATTGCAAAATTAATTATTTTTATCAAAACTTATATCTGAAAGACTTATTTTTAAATAAATTTCATTTAAAAATAAAAAACTAAATAAAAGGCATCCGTGGGATCCACAAATACCTAACGAATATTCAGTAGTGGTACCCACCAGAGCATGCTTAGTCCCATCATCAACTCATGAAAACTACCAATATATATTACGATAATTAGTATGATATAGAAGTGAATAGAAGGAAGAGAAAGAGAAATGAAAGAAAAGGGTATGAATCTCCAACATGGAGGGAAAAGTGCGACACAGTACTTACTACATTAGATAGATTGAAATGAAATGAAAAGATATGAGAATGCTGCAAATTCATTTGACTCTGCACCACACGTGAAAGGTGATGATTGAAGGGTTTGAAGGAGAACACAAAGATGATCTGAATCTAAATGTGGTAGCTGCACAATCTCAGAGTTTGCTTTTGTTTCACCTGTCTATCACACAAACAGAAGTAACAACTGAGAATGAAGAGTCACATTCTTCCATACTTTTCATGGAATCTTTGCTTTTCTCTTCTTCTCACATTATCTATCACAAATCAACCGTGATTAGTAGTAAGTTTACTTTCATTTTTATATATGATTGGAAGGGAGTGTAATTCGGTGAAGAATGTTTCTTCTTTGAAAAATGAGTTTTCAGGTTGATATTTAATGAGAATGAGAAATTTACTTGTAAGATTGTAAAAGAATTTCTGACGATGATCAAATTAATAAAAACACAAAGATGATGATACATTTTTAACAAGAAACTAAAAGTAAGAATATAAAATACAGTTTAGTGTCTTTTTTCTGGATAATCATCATCTATTTATAGATCTGGTTAGATAGGTATAGGTAGGGAGTCTTCTACAAGTCGCATTACTGGTCGAGATGTTTCCATTAAATAATTATCATGAGATATAAATGAATTTTATAATAATGATTTCTAATTGATTTAGCATCTGAATTATATATTTTAAATATAATATTAAATAAATAGGTATGTGAATATACTATACGTAAGATCTTTCATTACATCAAAACTAGTCCATAATCTTATTCTAAATAATCAACAGTATTAGAAAGATAAATATTATTCATTATTTTCCTTAAAACTTAATTATCTTCACATATAATGGATCCCTTTACTTGTTCTTCATTTTCTTCATATCTTTTTCTTGTTTTAGTAAACATTTTTAGAACAGCAAAGTTAAAAGAAAGAGTAGATTATGCTGTAAAATGAGTGAGAATATATTACTCTCTCTCTCCTTAGGTTACTTTGTTTGGAAAAGTTATGAACGAAGATTCTGTGGAATCTTCAAGGCAAAATCTAAATGATTATATATAGTAAACTGAATAACATAACAGGCAACGCACAGGAATAATCTTATTCTTTGGCAAGCCTTTAAAAAGAGAAAACAAAGTTTTCAAAGAGAAAGCAAAAAGAACAAGAAAAATGTTTCTTGAACACAGTGAAACAATAAAAGTAATTCGTTTGAACTTTAAGATGAAACGAAGGATAAAATTACTAAGAAGATTACTGGGTCTTATATGGTTAAGACATCATTAAAGACACTCATATATTTTTTATCCACGATAAAACAATATATAAAAAAAATTATTTCAGAAATCATCCAACTCATTTACATAAATAAAGATAATTTGGTAAAAATCATCATAACCTACCCTCAAAACGTGTATCAAACAAATACTTCAAAACTAAAATGTCAAAAACCAAATATTAATACAATAAATTAAGTAAAACACCAGATTAATTAGATAAATCGTGTTATACATTGATTTATCTAAAATATTGACTTTTATTAAGAACACTAATTAAAAACTTTAAATAATTAAGCTCTAAAAACAATTAAGAAATGTTCCATGGTTGGGAAATGTGGCAAGAATGTGAAACCAAGAATAAAGCTCCTTTGTTATTGAAGTAGCATGTCACAGCTTCCAATATTCCATGTTCTCACCCATTTTAAGGTACACTAAAATGAAAGAAAAAGAGAGAAAATAATAATGTGAAATAAAAGAAGAGACAAGACAAAAGAGAAAAAAAGGACTGCAATGACAAGTGAAAAATAATTTACATAATCACAATCTATTACATGTGATTAAATGATATTATAAAATTTTCCACAATGTCACTAAATATATGTAAGACTATGATTTATTTTTAAATATATGTTATAAATGTAAATTAATTACAGTTGTAAGCAGAAAATATTTCGATCAAATGTCAAAATTCCTAATACAGAATATTGACTTAATTTTTCTTCTGTTGTGAAATTTTAATTGAGTCAAATTTAGGTCAAAAGAATATCTTATCAAAATTTGAAAATGAATTAGATCCTAAACATCTAGACCTACAAACACCCATAATGCAAATTTTTAATTGTAGAAAGTAAGTTAACTCTTCTTGCTTCGATTTTTCTTTTTAACTTCAATAAAGTAAAATACTTAACATGTTCAATAGGTAATAATATTTGTGTATACTATTAGGGTTCTACTAATAAAATAGTATTGTATCTAATTTATTATATGCTTCCCAAGGTATAAGAAGTGAAGTTTTGTAAAAGGTGGAAACTTATGATAACAGAAAAAATAAAAGGAGATTGGAAATTGCACCTTCTTTGTGTTCTCTTTGTGTGTGGGCATGGAGGTGATGATGCAGTAGAATATAATATATGGTGATCACATTGGTTGGTACTCATGATTACCACTTACCTTGTTGCTAAAAGCTTCTCAACACAATATTCTTGTCTCTCACTGATCATCTCTTTCTTTCTTTTTAACCAACTACTGCTGCATCTATCATATTTTAAATCAAAATCCCATGTTTCCATGCCATCTCCTGCATTTTTACCCTTCAAACACTTCTTCAACCTCAATGCCTCCTTGCTCTTTTTACCTTTTCTCTTGTTGGCCCATTTAAACTAACTCTCTAGAACAACTTTTTACATCAAAATCGATTTAAGTCTAACCTAATTTTAAAAAAAAAATTCACGTTCAGACTGTGAATTCGTATGTATATTTATAGATAGTCTGATAAGGCTAAGAAATTCTTGTTAAAATAGATTCTAAATAACTTTTATACCATAATAAAAAGTAAACTTAAAGTCTAACTCAATCTTATAAAATGAGGTTTGCACTCACTTGTATACTATAAAATATTTTTATTTTAGTTGATGTGTCAACTTGTATGTATATTTATGAGTGGTCCCATAGTTAATGGTCTGATGATCATCAAACTCTTACTAAAATAGATTCTAAATAACTCTTATACCATATTAAGAATTAAACTTAAAATCTAACTCAATCTTATAAAACTAACTTATAAAATAAAATTTACACTCACTTATATATTATGAAATATTTTTATTTTAGTCGAGATATAATCTCAAACCAATTATTGGTCATATCACCGATTAATGAAGTAGAGATACTTAAAAAAATTAAATTTCTTTCCAAAGAAAAAGATGGTTAAAACTTAGAAAACATCTATTTTACTTGTTCAATATAAAAGAGTTTTGATAAAGTTAGATTAATAAGAAAGAATGTGTTTAAAATAATTAAGTGGTGTAAAATATGTCACTGATTAAGAAGAGTGGTGGATCATAATGGGTTATGATGATTTGAGGTGCAATAATTATGATGGAGCACAAAGGGAGCCATATACATACATCCAACCTCTTGCCCTTTCATGATCTTTGCTTCTGAAATGATGATCATCATTATCCTTGCTTAATCATAATGTCTACTAAATCCATATATCAATCACTAGTTTAACATGTTTTTGAAATGCTGATTAAAAAAATATATGTTTTTGAAGTTAAGAATACTATTAGAGAATAGGAGTTACATGAAAAAGTGAGTGTGTTGGATAAGACAGAGAAGAGAATGAGGTCAAAATCACCTTTAGAATGGAAGTGTGTGAAGAGTATTTCTCTTTTCTCTCTCTTTTTTCACAGTAAGCAGCTTTCTACTCTAAGAAACAAACCAAAGTAGGGCTTTTGGGTTTGTAACACCAAGAAGGAAGGGTGTGTGGTCTGTGACAGAGACCACTATAAAATATTCATTTATTCAAATACACCTTGGAATATTCCTCAACTCAAACTTCATTTTATCAAGGTTTAATTTTATTTTTTTGAATTTGAAATAAAATTTGGTTTTGTCCATAAAATTAAAAAAAAAAATCATTTTTACTCCTCAAATTTCAAAAATTACCATTTTAATACCTCAAATATACTTTTGCCAACTAAAAATATATTTTAATCATTATCAGTAAAGATCATGATTGGAATGTCTATATGTCCAAATTTGATCATATGAGTGGTAAACATCACCTTCGTACTAAACTATGTCTTCTTACCTGTGTTAGTTCTTTTAAGGTATAAATTGTACTTTAAAAAATAAAAAAACTTACTGATGATCCCTAATTAAAATTAGCAAGCAATCTTTTTTTAAAATCATAATTATGTGTATACAATTTTTTCTACCATCTCAAGTGTTATTTTATTATGATTATTAATATATTTTACTATGTTTATTATATACTCGCACATCTAACTCATCTCCCTCTGCCTACTAGACACTGTTTAATTGGTTGTTTTGTGAACATAACATTGTTGGGCTTGTACAAGTCCGAACTTGAAAAACAATTATGTGTAGATGATAATTGTTTCCTGCACCTAATCAACTTTTGAAATTCCAAAATTAAAGAATATACATCCCAAAAAAATAAATCTGAAATGAATTGCTGTGTTATGAAAATGAAATTTTAAAATAAATTTTGAAAACTAAAATCTCATTCCAGATAATTTTGAAATAAAAAAATGGATTTCAAAAAATAAAATTTGAAAACATATTTCAGAAAGAAAATTCTGGAATGTACTTTTATTCACACCACTTTTGTTTAAGGACATTTTTGTTATTTCATATAAAAAAATGGACTGCAGTTTGAAATTTGATTAGGCGCGGAAAGTAATTGCCCAATCTGTAATGTATATATGTACTGAGTCCAAATTTTGTCTCATGCACCATCCATTTCAGTCAGTCCAAATCTAACTCTCAAATTGAAGGCACAAAGTCGTAACAGCAGTTTAATATGTTAAAATTTATAAAAAAAAAAATTAAATTGATTCAATGTCTTTTTTTATTGGATCAAGAAAAATTACAGTCTCAGTAATTAACTGGTACCATATCTATGTGTCAATTAACTTTTTTTGATGAGATTTGACCAATGAAATACAATATGTTTAGTTTCTTGAAATATTTCCATGAAATAAAGTTGATAAAAAAAAATATTAGACTAACTTGATCCTTTTAAATTTAAAAGGAATAATTTATAACATAGATTAATTTAATTTATAAAAAATAAAACACTTTCTTTATTTTCTTCTCTTACTATTACTTATTAAAAATTTAAAATATGTGTAGGAAAATAGAGTGGCATGACACTTTTCTTAGAAGTGTAGTCCTATAAAGGACCCATTTATTTTTATGTTAATTGCGTAAAAATATAACACATCTTCAAACACTTCAAACACTAGGGGCTGTTATGATTTGTTAAGATTGTATAAAAGAATGAGAAAAAATGTAAGACAGCAATATAACGTTAATATATAAAAAAAAAATTAATGAGTTTTAATGAGGTGCGACCAAGAGCAAACAAGGGATCAATAATGTTGCCAAAAATGAACAAGCACGACAACATGACTCTTAGAATAGGGTACAATTTGGTGGTCCTGTTTCAGTACTGCACAAGAATCTGTATCTTTATTATTAAGGTATATATACAGATAACGAATTTTATCCTTTTACTATTCTGGCCCCAAGGGCTTTAAATTAAATGTTGGATTAGAATTTTAACAAAATTTTCAAAATTTTCCAATCCGCATAAATTGAAGGCAATAGCAACCAATAGCTTTAGACTAAAAATCATTGCAAGACTTCTAAATGTTTCCTTTCATTTTCTACCCTTTGTCCCCTTCCCTCCAAAGCTTTTGTTTTGGGGAAGGGAGTAGTGAATGGTGTGGTTTACTTTAATCCCTTCAAATGCTTTTACAGTGACGCATTGATATAAAAATTCAGTTATCAGAAATTCATTTTGCTCGGCCATGAATCTATTTCCAAAACGACTCAACTCTTCTAACATCATCTCCTCCTTATGCCTCCCTACCTCAGCCTGAGTTCCTCCACATTTAACTCTCTTGAGACTGAGGTATTTAACTATCTTTCTGTCAGCAACAAATAAATTTCACACTCAATACCATCATCTCAGGCAAAATTTTCTGGTGGAACTACTCACAAAGGCCACCCCACAAAGCATCACTCACCTAGTCCCTAAGCCAGACAACCAATTCTGTCAAGCCTGCAGCACCAATCCCTTATGTCCCATGAATCACTGTCCTCCATTCAACTCCTCAACAACTGGCCAGTCATCTTAATAAAATTACATACACTCACCAACCACCATCTCCTTGGACACGGTCATCATGAATTAAAACAATCTCTCCTGACCAGTTCTGATCTAATGGTTTCACCCCCAAAATCATGTGATTCTTGATTTACGTTATCACATTTTTAGTTAATGAAAGAGAATTAGGTCGGTTTCTTTTTTATGGTTTAATGGCAAAATCTTGCTCATTCGCCCTCCTGTATAGCAATGCTGATGCTTCCACCCTGTTTTTTTACAAGGGAAGGGGAAAGAAGCAGCACATGTCAAATTCAAGAACTACAAAAGACAGAAGGACTAGCATAAATGTAAATTCTGACATACCAGCCAGGATGGACAACAAATCTTCCAGTGGAAAGAGCCCAATTCACCTGCTCAAGTAAAAAGGAAAAAAAAAAAAAACAAGTAGCAGTTAGTAGGGCTTCAAATTCAATGAACAAAAACTAGGAGTGAAGATTTTAAAGCATGTTGATCCGGGTGGGATTATGGGAATAAGAAAAGAAATAAGAGTAGCTGCAGAAAAAAAAAACAAAAAACGGGTGCCTTCTAACTGACATAAGTAAAATGGCCTTTCATTAATTGTATGTAAACATGGCATGGACTATTACGAGTGAGTTTAAGTAGCACGTACTGAGCAAATTAAACCACAAAATTTCATTTGCACTCAATTTCCTCATAGGTCCTATTATGAAGAATTATAGCATTGCAGAGTCTAATTTTGCTGACTTGCTTAATACAACAGATAAACAAAACAATGCATGCTTGTAGACACACAACACACTACCATAACGCACTGAGAGTTAGGACATAAAAATATACCTTATCAGTCCCCAGGGAATTCGCGACTACATGAGTAACTTGGTCATCAATCTGGTTGGTGCAAACAGCACCAAATTGTTCAGCGGTCTGCCACAAAGGGTGAAGGTGAGGATTTGCTTCACCAACAGGAAACACCCTACTAAATACTATACGACAACCAGATAAGATTTTTCTCTGCTCTGACGCTAGTATATTTCTGACATCAACTTCTTCTAAGGATTGCGAAGAAAAAAAGTTTTGATGTAGTCTCTCAATAACCTAATGAGGGGAGGGAAGAAATTATCAACTGGAATAACAAACCATCACAAATTAAGAGAATTTTTTTTATTAAAAACTCACTGCCAAAGAGGAAGCCAGAGTTCCAGCTTCAGGTCTCTCATCGTGATCAATCTCAAGAAGGGAAGGACCAGGCAATCCAAACTGACGTCTACTACAGGGGAAGTACGTATACCTACAATATCTTAAAAATTAGCATTGACCCAATATACAAAACCAAAAGAGAATTGCATATGTTTAAAACCCATGTTAGACAGACCTTTCCACCACTATCAAGTTCAATTTGTTATGAGGCCAGACCCTCACAGAATCATCTATGATTACAACTGCTGATTCCATACCCAAAACGCCTTCCAAATCTTTGCTTTTGGGAGCCCTCTCCTCACCATCAACTGAATCAGTATCATCACCTCTAGAAATAACTCTTCCAGCAAACAGAACTCCCTTTGGATCAAGTACCTTTGCCATTTCTGTTGCATATAGTTTGTTTCCCATAGTGTAAAGATGTAGCTCGTAGAGCTTACTAGCCTATAAAGCATTGGGGAAAGATGTGAATCTTTTAATTCAAAATGAAGCCCTTGTAATATACCATGCCTAAAGTAAATAATAGAATTCATGTTACCTTCTCCAAGAAGTTCCAGATTCCTGGTCTGAGTTTAGTCCACATTCCCATATGAGGAAAGCGAAAAAGATGTCTGTGAGGCTTCTCACGGTCCAGTTCTTCTTTTTTTCTCAATATTTCCTCATGCACAGGATCGACTTCCACAAACTGAGAAAATGTTAGCATGCAATAACACAAACTTTAATCCAAAGGAACTAACTTCATGCAAATTACCTTGGCAGAATTAAGTAGTGTGTGATCTAGGTCCAATACAAGACACAATTTCCGGGCGGCAAACATTTTATTCTGTTCTTCAATCCTCCTTGCCCTCTCTCTCTGAATAGCAGCCTTCTGCTGCTCATCATAACCTTCAAAAAGATGCTCAACATCTCCCCATGTACTCTGGGATCGAGAGGTACCTGGTGCACATATTTCAGGAGCTGATCCTGTGCCAGCATGCAAGTTCTGAGAGTTTGACAGAACAGATTTTTGCTCCCCTCTGTCTACATTAAGGGGGACAGATGCAGAAGAAAAACCTTGAGCTGCAGGAGAGTGAGTAGATGATTCTTGGGAAACAGACATAATATCAGCAATGTTTTTCAGATTCCTGGTGAACTGCCGAGTAATATCAGGTGCGGCACCTGATTGAGTAGGTACTAATTTAGTGTCCATCCTACCCTCCAGCTTCTGGGCATTGACACTGTCCCCAGTTACCAGGATGTTAGACACTGGGGATACAATGGCTTTGTGTAGCTCATTCACTATGTTCCCACTCTTTTGAACAGAGCTGTTAGTGTGGAGAATGCGCCTTGGATCACGGGGTTTCATGCGAATCTTTCCTGAATAATCATCTTGTAGTTGTGCCTGATTCAGTCAACAGCATGAAAAAAATGTAAACTACAATGAGCTTGAAGGGGATTTTATGACACTTAATTCAGTTTCAAATTCTCAAATCAATTTTCTAGTCTAAAGCTCATCCATAGTCGAGGATCATGATGCTAAAAAATTCAATTTAATCTTTAGAAGCAGTAGGAAGAAATAAATATATAATTGGATAATAGAAGTGAATATTCAAAAATTGACAAGACAAACAATCTCATTAAAGCATTTTACCGTAGAAGTTGATTGTGATGAAACTGGAAGCATTCCAACAGAAGTTTGAAGACCAGTGGCCATTGATGATACAATACTAGCAGTGGAGTCCGTTCCAATTGCCGAATTTGAGCTTGTTGGGTGCAGCATATTTGTAGCAGAATCAGCAGAATTATTCTGGGCATCTACTAATCTTTTTTGCTCCATAAGTAAGCTTAGCAACATGGTAGGATTTACAACTATATCTTTGAATATAGCAGGCAAGGAAGATGGCACATTATTACTTGTAATTGGTGCCTGCTCATTTCTAATGCTTGTTGCATTGAAATTTACAGAACCAGAGCTACTAACTGTATTCAAAGTCCTTTTGGGTTCAGGTGCAAATTTGTCTATTAAATGATTCTTCTCTATCAATTGAGTTCCAGGCCCAGTAATATCTTCCAACCAACCTCCACTTCCAGCTATAGTTCTTACTTCACTCGTATTATGCTCAATATTTTCCAATGAACTTTTTAGTCTTTTTGATACAGTTAAATCAAAAGAAGGCTCCTCGACGGCCTTTTGTTTCCTTGAGATTGTTGATCCAGCATATTCCACTTTAGGCATATTATGTGTCACTGTGAATTGGTTATCCACAGCACTTGCTTCAGAATTAATAAGTCGACGCCTAGGATCTCTACTTTTTGCCGAGCTTTTCACTGGGAAAGACCCCGATCCTGCTGCATCAACTCTAGAACTAATCAATCCAAGCAGTCTGGACTTATCCACGGAAGTAGCAGAAACAGGTGGCTGATCTAAAAGGGTTGGCTTAGTGCTTGTTAAAAAGCCACCGGTAGATGCACTAGAGACTTCCTCGTTTGTATCAACAGCCATATCATCACAGTCACCCGAAGGAGTTGGACTTGGAAGTTTATCATTTGTAAAAAGGGAACTTCGACCAAACTTCTGTTGATATGTGGAAACAGCTTTCAAAGCATCAGTTTCATACAGATGAAATTTAGAACCTTCACTGTCAACTTCCAACTTCCCAGGCTGCATCTTAGCAGCTGCTGAACCAGATTTAACCATGACCTCTCCAACAGAAAGTAATTTATTCACAGGGAAGCAGGAAGGTGCTTCTCGGGTTGGTGATGGTAAACTGTCTGCGTCATGATCCTTGTGAAGGTCTAGCAGAGGGAGCAGAACCCCTCTACCTTTAATACTATTTTGTCCAAATTTTAAAGCCCGTGATGCACCAATTATGTCACTATGCAAAGGCTTAATAGAAGAAACCAACTCAGTAGCTACTACTGCTTGATTTTCCTGAATCTTTATACCACGGGTCTGCACTTCTAGAGCTGAATTTTCCTGAGACTTTATCTCAGGGGTCTGTAATTCTGTCTCCATGTAAATAGCCTCGTTACTTCCTAAAGCACCAACAGAATCAATTGCAGTCATCATGTCCTGGATCTGATCGAAGGAACAACCGCATTTCAGATTATATCTCATCTTTGAATTTTCAAATTGAAAATTATGACATAGATAAAGAAAAAAATTCCTAATTTCATTTTTCATTAAACATCACCTCTTTTATATGCTCTGGAGAAAATAATTGAGCCTGTTTTTTATCCTTAGCAGATGAAAGCAACCTGACATGAAAATTATAGCCAAGGAAACATAAGTTAGTGATAGAAGACCCTTGAAAAAATTCACACCACAACCTAACAACTTGTATTTTAAAAAAACCTTAAAATGCTATTCTTGTTCTGCTCCTTATCCGAAGAATCCATAGAGCGAAACACCTACAATAAATCATAAAACAATCAAGACAAAATTCCCACTAGAAAAAGGAATGATATCAACAAATGCAGCTAATATTGTAGTTCTTACAGAATAAACCACTTCAATTGCATTAAATGACAATCGAATGAGATCATCCTTCTCAGAATCAGCAGGTCTAGAGAACACCTGAGGAAGGGCATTCAGCAGCCTACTGGAAGTTTGAGCAAATGACCTACAATAATAAATCACAATCAATTTAATTTGACGAACTTGTAATGTATCTCCAATGTCAACAATTCAGTGAAAAGGAACAAAACTCATGAACAGTACCACACTTACTCCGCCACATTAGCAACTGTAACACCCTCCAGAACATCCCTCACACCAAGCTGCTCGGAATCAGAAACACCCTTCTTCACACCAAACTGCTCAGAATCAGAAACAGTCTCAGAAACAACAGAAGCAGCCACAACACTCTCTGCCTCTGCTTCAGGGTCAGCATCAGCATCAATCTCACCCTCCTCCAACTCCCCTTCCTCTCTGTCCACATCCACAACCATCACCTCCTTAGGATTCACAGAAACAGAAGACGGTCGATTGGAGTTGTTGCTGTTACTATTAGCATTGGCCTCAGAGTCCAATTCCATCACAAAAATATCATTCAAAGGCTTGTTCTGCACGGCTTGTGCCCAAGCAAGGTTATACAAACCCGAAGCATATCCCCGGCAAATAGTAGGGTACTTTGTGTAAATATCACGAACAGACCAAACCCTAGCATCACTTCCATTGGGCTTATTGTTATTATTCACCTTAACATCTTGCTTATTGAAATCTGCTTCCGAAATCTCTTCCACCGAAGCAGTATCCGAAATCTCCCCTTCTTCCACATCCTCAACCTCCTTCCCCATCTTCTCCAATTTTCCCAAATTCTCACAATCCAACAACGATCCGAAAACCATAGAAAGCAGAGACAAACAACAAACAAACAAACCGCCAAGAATCGCACGATCTAAATGGCGGAAAAGTTTTACGAGAAAGTGATTAAATTAGGGTTTCAATTTGGGTCCTTGGAAATCTCTCGAGATTTAAGGCGCAACGCAGTGCTAAAAGTAAATCCGAAGTTTCACGGTATCGGATCTGTTTCGTGAGATCGGAATCGCAGAGAGTTGTCTTCAGATCCGAGGAGGTATGAAGCAATCAGGTTTTTCGAAAGAACAGAGAGAGAAAGAGAGAAACAGCAGTAACGATAATAGTGAAAAATCTTTACGATAATAATTGATATGAAAAATTCAAAGAAAATATTATACGCGGAGGTGGCGGAAGAATAGGGAAACAATGGAGCGAAAAAGGGTTTTATAGGGATACGATACGAAGGAGAATCTAAGTGTGATGGGCTTTGAATCTAGACCGTCCACGTCACTGATCCGCGAAAGGAACACCGTGGGCTTAGTTGCTTACGAACGAGAATGACCCAAGTACAACGTATACTATTAGGAGTAACGCTATTCCTGTGTTTCCTTTTTCTGTTAAATCCTTTTTCTAAACCATTATTTTCATATTTCCAATATCTTCTTTTCACTAATTTATGCAATTATAAATACATATTTCTTTTATTTAAGATTATATTGTTTGATTTTTTTTTATATACATACCCTCGTTCAAATGTTGTTATTTTTTTAATACTTGGAATGTTAAATACAATTTAAAATTGTGTTAACTAGAATATATTGATAAAATAATTTTAGTCGAATATAAACATGTAAATAAAAAAAGATTATTATTATTTAATCTCTTGCAATATATGATCGTTATTATTTAGTTTGTTACGATATTATTTTGAATCGTTATTATTTAGTTTGTTAAAATAAAATATATGATTGTTATTATTTAGTTTATTATATTATTATTTTAAAAATAAAATATATGATTACGAGAATGAAAAATAAATAAAAAATAAATATTATTTTAAACAATATATACTACATTCTCCTATTAAAAATTGCTACTACCCACAAATCACTTATGAACATTGACCCGGATATCACCTCGAGTTTTGTATTGTTATAAACGTTGACGTAAAATCTGAGAAAATAATAATATATTTATAAAGATTTTAATAATTACAAAATGATGAAATAACCAAAATTAAATATTAATATAAGATAAGAATAAATTTATTAAAAAATAAATAAAAGAAAATTATATATATATATATATATTTTGTTTAGTTAGAATTTTGACCACATTATCTTTTAGTATTTATTTTATCTTTCTTGAAAAAACTTTGTATTCCAGACTCAAAACCTACTAAACTAATTATTAATTGTATATTTTGCTTGGTTTATTTGATTTAGTAATATCTACAGAATCAAAACAATTGCGTGACTAAGAGGAATTGAAGATTTTATAATTAATTGATAAGCTTTTATAGTTTACTATTTATTTTAACTTTTTATCTTTTAGTATTTATTGTATCTCTTTATCTTTTACTGTTTATGTTATCTATTTAACTTTTGTTACTTTTATTTATCTCTTTTATCTTTATATATATTACTTTATTTTTTATCTTTTACTATTTGTTTCATGTGTAACTAAGTCCATTTTTTTCCTAAACTTAAATTTATATACAACTACCTTTTTACTCATTTACTAAGCTAATCCATTAAAACTAAAAAGTTTATTTTATTACTTATGAATTTGAAACTCAAAATTGAAAAAAAAAACTTAATTTCTTTCATAAACTTAAATTGACTAGAGTATGAACTAACAAAAAAAGTTCACAACAAACTTAAGTATAACCATTTTGTATCGAGTTAAATTGAATCAATTTTATTTAAAATTAACTCACTCTTTGTCATATATATTAGTATAATTAACTAATTTATATAAAAAATAATTATTATAAGTCATTGGCTACTAGTATGATATAACTATATATATATATATATATTAATTAGTTAATGTTATTAATTCGCATATACTTTTTAACTTAGTTGATAACTACATTAAATACTAAGATAAAGTATTCTCCTCGTAATTATCTTATTTGAAACCAACAAAAACAAAATATTTTTATGGTTTGTTTGTTTTATGCACGAAAAAAAGTCTTATTATTTATTCAGTAAAAAAATTATTTTTTTTGTGAAACTTTATTTTAAGTTGTAAAAAAATGTCATTTGATTTCATATTTATTTTTCATAAATATTTGATTAGGTAAATTATAAGTTTTTCATAATTTGTATACCTACAGACAAGTTAATGCATTTAATAATGTGAAGTGTTGAGATTGAGATATTTAATTACCTAAATTATATATTTCTTCTCAATTTTGTATAAAAAAATTATCATTTTATACAAAATATTGTATAATTATAATTTCCTTAATTTAGTCATGTAGATTTCCTTTAGTAAAATTGATTAGAAGGATTTTTAATAATTTTATATTTTCTTTTTGTCTAAAGTAAAATATTCAAATGTCGTCTCAAAGTTTTAATTATTATATTTTCTAGTACATATTTGAAAGAAATAACTTAGGTTTGGGCATTGACACTGTCCCCAGTTACCAGGCTGTTAGACACAGGATACAATGGCTTTGTGTAGCTCATTCACTATGTTTCAGACTAATCTTTCCTGAATAATCATCTTGTAGGCTTTGTGCCTAATTCAGTCAACAACATGAAAATCCCCCGTTGCGCTCTGCTTTGATGTAACATGAAATGAAATTGGCAATATATGATTAGGGTTTAGAATTTATATGTAATATCTGTAAGTAATGAAATTAGCAAATAAAAATGGGATTTGAGATACACTACACCATTTTTGATCTTAGACAACGCCTAAAAAGCGTTGCCTAAAGTAGGAAAAGCGTTGCCTTAACTTTAGGCAACACTTTGGCAACGCTTTTTCAGGCGTGGAGTATGCAGCCGTGG